>ERZ773225.28-NODE-28-length-210209-cov-8.777520_pt1 | contig 210209 bp, 238 predicted proteins | sample MGYA00580993_ERZ773225 | MGnify/ENA primary metagenome ERZ773225 (study PRJEB29015, sample SAMEA2737748) | human gut metagenome | biome: human gut; feature: human-associated habitat; material: faeces | place: China | collected 2012 ...
TTTGATACCTTTTCCAGCTGCTCCATCCTTGCCGTTCGTTCCATTGGTTCCATTCACACCGTTCGTTCCATTACGTCCTACACTGTACGATGTAGATGTTGTGTTGTCGGTATAGGTGATGATCGTTCTTGTCCAAAGATACTGTCCTGCTGATACCGTTGGAATAGCTGTACTCCACGTCCCGGTTGGGGTTGTTGTACCACTAGACGATGCCTGATAAGTTACCGCAGTTGTTTTAACACCTTTACCTGTTGCACCAGTGTCGCCCTTTGCTCCTGTATCACCCTTCTCACCTTGAGGCCCTTGACTACCTGTATCACCTTTCTCACCAGTATCTCCTTTGGCTCCGGTATTACCAGTAATGCACACACCATTTGGCGATGGCGTATGTTCAGAACTTCCATCTCCATACGTTACCGCAGTTCTTCTCCATATATACTTTCCTTCAGTCCATGTCGGCTGCGTTTTTGACCATGATCCGCCAGATAATGACGTAGGTGATTTAGATAAATAGAATTCCTCGATAGCACTGGTTATTGTAGAACCAAGCACCGTGTCCAGATCTTTATTACTTGCGCTGAATTTAATGTTGTCTGCTGATATTGCCAGCTTATATTTTCCGTCTTTATCCTTAAAATACTTTAGGAAATAATCTCCATCACCAAAAGCAATCTGTCCATCCTTATCCTGATAGATTCCTCTTGTTGTGTTGTCGATAGAACTTTTTACTCCTGAATATATAGCATTATCGGTGATGTTAAATCCACCAATTGTTGCGTCGAAAGCTACCAAATCTTCTACACTAATTTTGGTAGCGGTTATAGACTTTGCTGTGATAATGCTTCCATTCAAGCTATTTTGATCTGTCTGCTCTGTTTCTACAGTCTCAGCAGATACATTGAGCTTGTAGTATAGTCCGTCAGACCCTTTTACCACCAGCTTATCGGCTTTAATCGTATTACCCTCAATCAGATCTCCCTTAATCGTAACGCCAACCAATTCTCCCGTGACTGTCTGATCTCCGATGACCAAATCTTTAATAATGCCGGATGTAGCATAGAACTGTTCGATCGCAGCCTTACCAATATTTGAAAAATCAATATTTGCATATCGAATATCTGCTTGTTCTGCCGATAATTTCGTTGTATTTAACGATTCGATATCAGCTTCCGTTGCCCTAAACGACTCAACTGTTGCATCTTTAAACTTGCCATAATCAGCATCCAAATTACGTATCGCTACATTTGTTGCATCCAAATTCGTGATTGTTGCATAGGTTATTTCAGCAATCTCTGCACTAAGCTTAGTTGTTTCGAGATTGTCAATCTTTGCTGATTGAGCAGTCAGAGTGCCATTAATGGTCGCATTGTCAGTTTCGAGATCATCGATCTTTGCCGATTGAGCTGTCAGAGTATCTCTAATCGTCGCATTGTCAGTTTCGAGAGTTTCTATTCTACCAATCGTAGCCTCAAGTTCATCAGTTGATACTTTCTTCGCCATGAGCTCTTCGACAGACAATACTTTTGCTGAGAGATCTTCCACGTCTCCTGATCTAGCAGCGGGAGACGACAGGTTTCCTGTAACAACGGCAGTACGATTCTTTACTGTAACCGTGACACGCTCTCCATCCTTAGCCGCAGCAGTCTGTATTACAGGAGTAAGCAACTCAGATCCATCCAACTTCACGTATTTTTTTTTATCACTCTCGACAAATGTTCCATACATAGATGTCTCTTTTGGCTTTTTATCGTTGCCATCGTTTAGTAATTTTGCGAATTGACTCGCCAAATCATTAGACAATGTCACTACTTATCACCTCCATAAATTTGTTGTAAATACTGCTTTTTCGGATACCGGGCACCCGCTCTCGCATGTTATTGATTGACTTATCACTTTAGCTTTTACATTTTCCAATCCAGCTCTTGAATAATTCAGTCGCACACAGTCACCAACTCTGACTGGACAGTAAGCATGTGTATAACTCACTGTGTATTCAACCGAAGATAAGCTTTTCAATAGTTTCTCAGCATACTCATCGACCTGAGCCTGTGAAGGAGAACCTGCAAAAGACGGTGAAGTTTCACGATACACAATTTCTCGTCCTCGTTTTACTGTTGATGTGGGGCTGTTTTCATCATCATTTACAATTCTCGAATAGTAATTGCCATTACCGCTCGAATAAAGAACCTCTACAACATTTGGAACCCCATACAAATCATGACTCAAACTTACTTCCGGGTATAAAATCGAACTGTTGTCGTCGTTGTATGTCCACACTGGTTGTAATGCAACAAGTTCTTGCTTTGGCGCAAACAGTACCTTTCCCAACTCATCAAGCTCCAGTTCATATTTCGCATTGCTCAATAAATCGGAAAGAAATGCAAGCCATGTATCGTCGGTTGACGAAACAAAATCCCCGGTCAATTTGTCGTTTGTTTCGACTCTTACAACCGGGGCTCTCATATTGCTTCTGGCAATCCTATATGCATTTTCCATGATGTTATCGTTTTTAAATAACGAATATCCTATGTCTGGTTTTTTCTCAGATAATTCCAATAATGGGGAATACGCATCCATAGATACTGTGCTCACCTTTCCGTCATAATCTGACGAAGGGGTTTGCACTAAGAATGTGCCTAATGGATACTTCGATCTTTCTCCATTTTGAATTGTAATAAGGTACACTCGAATGTAGCACTCTCCAGTGAAATCTTTCACATCAAATGTAGCCGACGCCAATGTATCTGATGTACTGTCTCGCGTAATTGTACATGCGGTCACGTTTCGCATCCGCTCGTCATCCATCCAAGTATTTGGGTCGACAGTATAATACTCAAACGTCTGAGTCATCGACTCTAACCAATTAGTCATTTATACTCCTCCTTCGACCTTTGTAATTTCAAAAGACACCGGAATGACCAATGAATCGTGGTTCACATTATATGATACTGATATATTTGCCCAATATCCCGTTCCAGATGGTTCTCGGACATAAACATCTCCTTTCCATATAGATAATCTTCTTATGGCATATAACGTCTCCTTATCTGTTTTAGGAATATCTACCTTCCATGAAGATGATGCTGTTATCTGTGTACCGTAATAACTTACCGGAGAGGTTCGTCCTTGATACTTCACCAGTGTACTATCTGGACTGTTTTTATCGGAGACATCTATATTATAAGGAAGCCTTAACATAGAGCCAGACCAAGGCGGTGTGGCTAATTCTCCTGTATCACCAGCATCGAACCAAGACCACTGCTCATCCCACTGTATAATTACTGCCTTTTCACCAATTGGATACCCAGGTAAATCTGAATATCCAACAGCACCAGTATGTTTCGATATAGCCACAATTCGATATCTTGCTACATCCAGTGACGGATGTGGGTCAGTTGCATATGTCGTTTTGGAATTATCAAGTCCAGTTTCTATCTCTGTAAACGTACCGTCAAATTCACGTCTATATACAGATAATGTATAACTAGACGGAAGCTGCTTTTGCGTTGAATAACAAGCATATGCTATTTCTCCAGTTGTTAAACGAACTTTCATTACTTCCTCACCAGTTACAGTTTGCATTTTATCCTCAGTGTACAACACCGCGTATATTTCAACCTCTTCTTCAGTCTTTTCATATCCTATTCCTTCTGAATATTTAACTCTATTTACAGTTATCTCATATAATTCGCAATAAGGATTAATATACACAGACATTGTTTTACTATCAAAAGCTATTTGGGCGTTAGGGGATAATTCATCCTCATACCAATGAACCTGAAAAGTACGGATTTCTGTACAAGTAAGTCCTGTGTTCATAGATACCACCACTTCTACTTGATACGAAATATTATTCATCAAATCGATATCATTCGCCGAAAGCGTAATGTCAAGAGATGTTTTGGTATCATAAAATTTGGAAAATACCTCTTGATTGGCGCTCACGATTCTCTGATTACCGATGTTATCAATAGTCTCATAAGAACTCATAGCTTTAATGGTTACATGATATCCTGTTGGAACTTGGGTATTTGGTCCTGCAATACCAGAAATATGAAACGGAAATGAAGTAAGAACTGTTAAATCATTATTATATACATCTGATATATTCAGCTTTAATGTTGGCGGAGCGTACACTTTTATTTCTCGCTGTACTGACCAATCGCCATACTTATTTGTGACTCCTGCGGTTCTAACTCGCCATTGTATTGTAGCGCCTTCGGTCAAACTTAACGTGTCTAACTCGTAAGAGCTCGTCTTATCCTTATCATCGTCTGATCTATCATTCTTGATTGTTTGAGTTTGCTTTTTCCCATTGATTATTATCTCAAGTTCGGCATACGTCTGACTTGATGAATCTGCTGAATTATGAACCCAATATAACATCAATTTCTCACCGCTAATCAAAGTGGTAGTCGATGACCATGTGGTCGGCGCGGCTGGTGACTTGCCTATTACAACAGACACTACACCAGACCACGCAGATTCACCCTGATCGTTAACGGCTCTTACTCTAAAGAAATACTCCTGTCCTGTTTCCAGACCAACTACCAAATAATATGGATTTTCTATTCCAGATTGTTTAGTAGTCTGATCTGTCCTGTCAAAGTAATCTTTATTTGATGAGTACTCAATTTCGTATGTTTTTGCCCCTGTGGCTGCCGACCATACAAGATATACAGAAGTTTCAGATTCCGCTCGGCAAGTCGTTATTCCACCAGAGGCGGCTGGTGCTGATTTTATTTCTTCTGAAAAGTCTGACCAATCACTACACCAGTCTTCTATAATTGGAGAATTTGCTGCAAAATCACCATTCAAACTTCTACATCTAACTTTATAGATATATCCCGGTACTATGTTGAATGTACAAGATACTGCATTATCTTGAAGTAACATAACTGTTTTACGAGAGTAAGATGTGTCAAGATAATACCCCGGTGCCCAAAGCTCAAACTGAACACGATTGGTATTCAATTCTTTACCGCCAATTTTTGCTGTGATCGTATACTTGTCAATTGATACTGTGGGAACATCTGGCACCTGAATTCTTTCTTCTTCTGGCGTATTCCAATAAGTCTTTTCTACAGACCAATCAGCATTCCAATATGCAACCTGAACTTTGTTTACCTCATGCGTTTGTGCTACTGGTTTTACCTTAAACCTTACCGCTCTTGCGTCACTAGGTATACTATAGGTGGATGTTTTCTCGGTCGTTGTTCCAGAATTTCCAACAATCCAAACTGCATTTCCTTCATCATTGATTGCTATACCCAAGTTATATTCCCATCTAACCTCAAAATGATCGATGTGATCATATTTCCATGACCATGTCGCGTATAAGGTATTTCCTTGAGCATCAACTGGCCCGAAACCTGTGATACGTGGCGAATTAGCCATCTTTACATCCTCCTCTCTATTCTAGCTGCTCTAATGAGTGTTTGAACTGCATCGTTTATGCCGCTTCCGTCATCATACGTAATGCCATCAATAATGTATGTATCACCTCGTGTATTACCGAGTGTTTTACCAAGTGTATTGATGGCTGATATCACGTCATTTGCATTTCCATTTTGACGATTTCTCATTGATGCGTTAATTGCTCCAATATTTGTCATTACGCCAACGGATGGATTCATAGCAAGCATCCCATTCATAGTTGCTACACCAGAATTAATGTCGCTCAAATCCATTACTGGTCTGATTGTAGGCTGAGCATCAACATCCATTGCAAGTATCTGACCTAATCTCGAGATTGTCTGCTTTGTACTGTCGATAGCTGATGCGGCCATAGTCTTTGCTGCTTGAACACTGAGATGTGATTTCTTATCAATACCATTAGCAAATCCCATGCCGAAATACTGTCCAACTTTGTCTAACTTCTTAGATGGTGAATGAACTTGCAATTCTTCTCGTGCAGCCTTCTCCGCATCTTTGGCCATGTCCTTAGCTTTTGCTTTAGCTTTATATGCACTAGCCGATATACCATTTGCGAATCCCGTAACAAGATAACCTCCAATAGTGTAGAAGTTATTATAATAACCCTTCAGACTCAGAGTGATGAATGCCATCATTGATGTAAATGCTGATGATGCCGTATTTCTTGAACCTTTTATTCCGCTAACAAAGTTCGACATGATTGTCTCTCCACTGGTTTTGAACTGCTGAATATTATAATTCAAGGAACTCTTGATGCTGCTGAGTATTGAATGTCCGATACTCGTAAATTCACTTGACTTGCTCTTCATACCTGAAGCAATTGCGCTCACAACACTTGAGCCAATTGAATTGAATGATGCGATCTGATCATCTGAGAATGAATTACCAATACCCTTAAGATTTACTGTGTCACCGCTGAGTGAATTAAGAATTCCCTTAAAGGTGTTTACTCCATTAGTGTTCAACCCATCCATACTCTTGATTGTGTTAACCAACTTATTGATTGAGTTGATTGCTGTTTCAACCTTTGAAGCGTCAACGTTGTCGAACGAATCACAGAATGTCTTTATGCTGTTTCCAATACCCTCGAAATCGAATTCGTCGATCTTTGTTTGATCTACTGCGCTGATTGACTGAGTCATTTCGCCAAGTCTTTTAGCCGCTATACTAACTGTCGTGAGATTTGATACATCCATTTGAGCTGTCATATTGGCAAACACACCCATATATTTACCAAATGACATTAGCTTAGCTCCGAAATCATCCAGATCCATCTTTCCATCGAATAGATGAGTCTCTGGCAAAGCCGTCTGAAGTTCTGTCATCAATAATCCACAGTCCTTAGCTATTGAAACTGTTGTTGTGTCTACCGGGTTTTCTGACAATACCTGAGAAAATGCGGCTAAAGCTGAGCCATAAAGTGCAATTTGGGTTCCGAAAGTACCTAGATTCTTTTCACCAGCAAAATATTTTACTACACCACCAATAGCTCCAGTATTATTTTGTAACTCTGCCATTACGTTTCCTGCATAAGCTGCCTGATCAGCAAGATCGGAACTAATCCCATCATTAGCCTTAAGTTTCTTATCAAAATTAACAACCCCATCTGCAAAGTTACTCATCTGCGATCCGAAATCGCCAAGATCTTGAGAACCAAAAATATCTTGAAGTGCTCCATTTTGACTTTTGATCTTGCTCTGAAGAGTAGCCATGGTTTCACCAGCATAAGCTGCTGCGTCAACAGAATCTTGATTAATGTCAGCAACCTCAACCTTGGTAGCAAATGCAATGATTCCATCGGCAAACTTACTCATCTGCGATCCGAAATCGCCAAGATCTTTTTCGCCAAATATGTCCTGTTTCAATCCACCAGTTCCATATAAGCTACTCTGAAGCTTAGCCATCATCTCACCTGCTTTTGCGGCTTTTTGGACGGCTTTATCATTTATACAATCACCATTATTAAGCTTGTCTGAAAATGCGATAATTGCATCTCCGAAATCTGAAAGCTGAGAACCAAGATTTCCCAAATCCTTTACTCCCAAAAATTTGGATAATCCGCTCACAAGTTCTGCCGCTGTAAGAGTAAGCAGCATCTTAGCTAATGCTTCCCCACCAGCCATAGCATCTGGGTCAATAGCCGACACCTTCTCGATAAATGGCTGGAGATTTTCCATGAATGTGCTAAGACTTGTGCCTATACCAGCAAGACTATCAATAGCACCAGCAACAACACCACCGACTAAACCGCCGATGAAATTACCGAGACCTTCGCCCATATCTTGAAGAATTGGGATACTATTATGTACGAAATCAGCGACAGCTGGAAATTCATCATTTAATGCGCCTATTGCTATCATTAATCCGCCAACTGCGGCTATCAACGTCACTAACGCACCAATTCCTACAAATGCGGCAGCACCACCAATTCCTACAACAGTCAGAATAGCTAATGCGCCAGACATAGCAAGAAGTAAAGCAGATAATTGAGCAACAGTCTTTGTGGATACATCGATGTTGAGTTTATCCATTGCTTTCATTACAACTGCCAATTCGGCAACGACCAATCCCATCAATGCCATAGCACCAACCGCTTTAAGCGATACATTTTTCGTGTTTCCTAAGAGAGCTAACGAAGCTGCCATAGAAACCAGCAATACGGAGATTGAAGCAACGGCGCCCATATTTCCTTCTATATTAAGTGTCTGAATCATTCCAAGAACACCAACCAACATGAGAACTACCAACGAAATTTGAAGAAGAACTTTCGTCGCTCCTTCGGTATTCTTGATTTGTCCGGTTGCTGCGATCATTGCTGCCATAGCTACCATAACCATAGATAATGATTCCGCTGATGTAATTAGCTTATCTGAATTCAGAGTGGTAAGTAATGCCAAGCCAGAAACAAGTAATGTCAGTGTTGCGACAAGTCCTATAATTGTCTTGTTTGCATTCTGAGACACCTTCGTAACTGCAATTAAACCTGCAAACAAAGTCTCTAATACTGCTACTACACCAACTGCTTTCCATAACTTCTTCGAATCCATCTGTCCAATCAAGAATAATGCGCCTGTAAGAATTAATAATGAGACTGACACTTTTAACAGCATTTCACCAGCCTTTGCCGCATTTTTACCAGCTAAGATTGACACTGCGACAAGTGCGAGGATAAATGTCTCAAATGCAGCCATTACTCCGAGCCCCTGCTTAAGAGTATTCTCATCAATGCTTCCAGCCATTTTGACGACTTGCGCCATAACCCCCATCGCTATAGCTACGCCAATCATCATTATGCCCGCTCTAGATGCATTCTTTCCGGCTAATAACGACACTGCGACCAATGCCACGATAAACTTGCCCAAAGTCTTTATGAATTTTAATCCCTTCTCGACTTCATCGGGTTTTAACTGTCCAATCGTTTTTACCACTTTAGCCATAATCTGCAAAGCAATTGCGATTTTAAGAATCATATTACCAGCTCTAGATGCGTTCTTTCCAGCAAGTATAGACACCGCTACTAATGTAGCCGTAAATATTCCCATTATCTCAATGAATTCTAATCCTTGTGATAATTCTTCTGGTTTCATGTTTCCCGCTATTTTAGCAACCATTACCATAATAAGTAACGCTCCGGCAATCTTAAGAATCATAGTTCCAGCCCTAGACGCATTCTTTCCTGCAAATAAAGACACCGCAACTAATGCGGTTGTAAAGATACCCATCACAGCAATGAATTTTAATCCTTGTGTCAGTTCGTCTTTTCTTAAATTACCCGCTAATTTTGCAACTAAAGCCATAATCAAAAGTGCGCCAGCAATTTTGAAAATCATCTTCCCTGCATCTTTAGCATTAGTGCCAGCAAACTTAGATATTGCGATCAGACTTATGATGAATAATTCCAAAGCACCGACAAACACGATTCCCTTTGCTATTTCTTCCCACTCAAGTTTTCCGATTTCAGTCGCAACTTTTCCCATTGCCAACAAAGCGACAGACATTCCGAGTAACATTACTCCAACTTTATCGGAGAATACACCGAGCTTATCCAATTTACTCATAGCCACAGTAAGACCAATCAGCATTCCGGCTAAAACACCAATAGCAATTCCACCTTTAATCAAACTCTTTGTGTCTATTTGAGAAATGAAATATATCGTTGCTCCAAGAGCCGCAATTGAAACTGCTAACAATAACAACGCTTTTGCCTGTTGTTTCAATGCTCGTGCTTTGACATATTTACTGATACTATCAAATATTGAAGATATGCTATTAACAACGCCAAGACCTGCGTCGATTACCTTTTCCTTGATATCCGTTACAGCATTAGTAAATTTGTTAAGAACTATCAACAGTCCCAATGCCGTTGTGCTAATGCCAAGATATTTGTAATCAATCTCTTTTCCAACACCAACGATAGCTTCACCAATTGATTTGACGGTATCCCATACTTTCTTTGCTCCTGCTTTAAGACCATTTATCAATCCCTGAATTATGTACAAACCAATTGCATAAAATTCGGTAGATGGTGAATGAATCCCAAGAACGCCACAAACAGTCTGAATAATCGATTTCGCCAACTCTATTGCAATAGACACAACTGTTGAAATCCCATTCTTCAATCCATTTACCAATCCCTGAATTATATAAACTGGTATGTTCTCGGCTTCTCTAGCGCCTTCAATCCACGCCTTGAATCCTGCTCCAGCTTCTCTAAGATATGAAAGAATCTTCTTGAAACCCTGAGTGATCTTTTCATTGGCGACAACCCAATCTTTTATTGCAATAATTCCTTCAACAATCAGCGATACAAACTCTTTCAAATATGGAGCCATAGTTTCAAACGCTCTTGTGATTAAATTATTACCCTTTACCCAATCTCTGAATTTAACCAAGGCATCACCAAGTATTGCTGTGACGTCTAATAACGATAAATTGAAAAGACTAAGTATGTAAGACGTAGCTTTTAATGCTAATCTTAAACCGCCGCCAACAAGGGTACTAACCAGATCTAATACTGCGAAAAGACCTTTGAATGTACGTTTTATCTTATCTGCATCTTCATCGGTTACCTTCATTCTCTCAGATAACTTATGAAATGCTGCTACAATATTAAACACTGTGTCAGTAGAAGACGATGGAAAAATATCTTTCCATGCCTGTCCAATTGCCTTAAATATAGAAACAATACTATTCCCTATATTCTTCAGCGCGTCCATAATAATCCACTTACCATTCAGCTCATCAATATTGTCAATAAGCTTATCTATCGGCATACCAAGCTTATCTGCTACTCCTCTTAACTCTCTGAATGCTGCGATCTGTTCCTCAGTGTAACCATTTGCTCTTAATTGTGCATCGCTCATACTGGCAAGTTCTTTAATGAGTTTCTTCTTTTCGTCAGTCAGTTTAACAGTTTCCGTCGTTTCACTCTTTGTCTCTGAAACTGTATTTTCCTTAACCCCAAGAAGTTTGTCCTGTGCCTGTATTTGATCTTCCGAAAATCTAAACCCATTATTAAGAGCTTCATTTACTTTATTTTGAATTTTGTAATAGTTCTGTCCCGCCTCAGTGAGTTTATTAAGTCTTTCCGCCCCGTTTCCGAAGTCACCACGAATAACTTTATTTACGATATCATCCAAATCGGTTACCGCGTTGACAGTTTCTTTCACAGTATCTGTGACCTTCTCAATCGGCTTAGAGATCCCATTTACCAGCTTAATAATCTTGCTCGCGCCAAAATCCCGACTCAAAAAACTGAATTTCTCAAACATCTTGTCGATATTCAGCTTTGAAATTGCCGCATTTACCTTTGTCGCCAGCTTATTAATAGTGGTTGTGACCAGTTCCGCAAATGGAACAATATTTCTCTTTACGTCATTTACTTTTTCTCGTATTGTGTTGAGAACCTGTACAAGTGGACCATTCTGCACAATAAGTGGTGCAACGAATTCAGCACCGATTCTGGCTAATGCTGATTTTACATTGGAGAACGCACCATTCAATGTCTCATTTGCCTTCTTAGCATGTTCTCCAAATGCATTATCCATCGCCGAAGCAAATGTTGAGAAAGAAATCTGTCCTTTAGACACCATGTCTCTAACTTCTTGCTCTGTTTTCCCCAACTGTTCTGCCAAAGTGGCTGCCGCATTCATACCTCTACCAGATAACTGTAACAACTGATCACCCATCATTCGACCTTGACCGGCTACCTGTGTAAAGATTCTACCAATATCTTCATAAGAACTGTTTGTCATAGCAGCAACACCAGCAACTGCTCTCAAAGATGAAAACATTTCATCTCCAGCTCTCATTCCTGAAGCTGCTAACTGAGATGCTACTTTTGCTGCTGCATCCAAACTATAGGCAGTGCCATCCACCGAATCACTTACGTTTTTCATTACAGCGGCAACTGCTTCATCGTCCTTTAATAATCCCTGTAACTGAAAACGGGCGTTTTCGATGTTTGTTGCTCTCGAAATACCGCCCTGTTTAATAGTGCTTGTTATAAGATTCTTGGTTTTGGTTACCATCTGCATCGCCGAATCGGTTAAATTCTCAATAACTCTCATTCCGACAATACCCATTGCAGAAAATCTCTTTTCTAATGTTTCAACGCCAGACAAAAGCTTATCGAATTTCACTTCATTTGCAGCTTTGCTAAGATTTTCCAAACTTTTTCCGCTATCCTTAAAATTCAAACTCTGCTTAAGTTTCTGAATAGTGGTCATGGAAGTTTTAACATTAGCCTCAAACTGTTTGTTGTCGAATTGCATCGATACAACTCTTTCGTCAACCTGCTTACTCATAATCTAGTAACCTCCTTCCAAGCATCATCGGCAATCTTATCAAAAAGAGGCTGAACCGATGGATTGATATAATCTCTTCCTTCGACCCAGCCTCCAGTTCCAGTACCATGTCCGTACTGTAATATGATTGCTATTGGAACACCATCATTAATATTCGAATTAAGAAAATTAATTGATGCTCGTCCATCTTCATGTTCTATTGTGTAATACCAAGAATCCGCCGTTTTTCCAGATTCTTTCGGTGTGGCAGATGCAAGTGCCTCAACACCAGCTCGACCATATTTGTTGAGATCACCCATTTTGACGACCTCCTTGATCTTCTCAAAAAAGCCATTCAATTTAGAGAAATCACCCTTCTGCTTAAATGCGATCACCTGCATCACCCTTTCATTATCTAATTTTTAATTTCTGACCCGGATAAATCTTGTTTGGATCCGGAATGCCATTCAGCTTCTGTAATTCCTGATATGTTGTTTTGTACTTCGCAGCAATGCCGGAGAGCGTATCTCCACTCTTGACTACGTAAATAGCTGCTGAACTAGCCTTGGTCGTATTCTCAGCATTGATCTTATTCTGAACAGCATCATACTTATTGAATGCTCCAAGAATAATTTTGCGAGTTTCGCCATTACCGTAATCGCCAGCCTTTGTTTCTGCTACCAGCTGATCGATAGAAGCATTTGCCACATAATCAATAAATTTCTGAACCTCGTCATATCGAGTTCCAAGCTTCTGCTTACGCTCATCGCCTACGCCATACTTATTCTGCAATGTTGCTACCACAAGCTCGATAGTTGTACCTGTAGGAGATACCGCCGGAGCTGGTGTTGGAACCGGTGTGGCAACTGATACTCGTGCATTCCAATCCGCTGCTGTACCATAAAACTTGTTCAAATCCAAGTCTCCAGGATAACCTGTGAGACGACCCGTTGATGCATACTGTCTGATGAGACATGTATATACTCCCTCATTCCACGGATTCTCCTGATAACCCGTAGGCTTGTTATTCGCATACTGTGCGATCCAGAATTCATACCCAAGTCCATCCAGTGTAGTCATGAAACTCTTGGATATATAAATAACTGGCTTAACACCCGTCCGAGCATACACATAATCACACCAGTTCTTAACCCAGTCACGATCGGTTTTACCAAACTGTGGATTGTTCTGACTCTCCCAGTCAAGAACAAGCAATGCTTTTCCAACATACTTCTTTACCTTCTCTAAGAAGAAATCTGCCTCCTGCTTGTAATCTCCACCATTTGCATAGTGATATACACCAAAGCACTTGCTGAGGTGAATTGCATCTTCACAATGACTGTCACATACGCCATTGATATACTTCGTTCCTTCGGTAGCCTTTACAATTACAAAGTCGAATGGAACATTACTTAAGTTAATCCCTCTCTGCCATGCACTAATATCGATTCCGTTCATTGACATATCTGTACCTCCTGTTTTACTTAAATTTCTTTCTTCTACTTGCATTTAGAGCCGAATAATGATCAAGAATCTCATTCTTACTCATCTTCTTTGGTGGTTGATTCTTAACATTACAAACTCTAATTAATGTGATGAGACTATTTAGATGCCATCGTTCAAACTCCACAGGAATGTTCAGTGATATCATCCAATAATAGATAATCTCACTGGTTATTATCTCTCTATTGAACTTACGATTTTCTCTATCAGAAAACGTAGTAGCAGTCATCGAATCATTAATATAATTCCTGATTGTCTCTATGTTTTCATTCGTAAGTCCACGAAAAATATCATCATCAACATCCGGAGTAAGCGTCATACATCTAAAATAATCCAGCACTTCTTCTGTTGTTTTTTCTTTATCGGAGAAAAATGGTTTTTTCCATTTCTTTTCCCATTCATGAAGAGAAAGAAGAGAATGCTCCATTTGAATAGTCATACTCGTCGTGGTCACAAACTCATTCTTTTCTTCATCAAACCACTCTCTCCCGGGTATCGTAATTGAAAGCATTCTCATTCATCTCCATTTTGATATATTATTTTACGACCTTCGGTAACGCCGCCTTGTTTGCTTCTTTAATCAAATCAGCCGGAAGGATACCATTAATAAACGCGGAACCAGCGTCTGTATCTGTTGCAAGCTCCATGAAAATCTCGGAATATGCCGGTGTCTGCTCGAACGCGATTGCTAATGGACGTCCATTGTCGTCAATCTTAATAAACCGCTTTCCATCTGCTGACTTCTCGCCGTATGCCTTGAGCAGCAACTCCTTGAAGATCTTCATGATGTCAGGTGAATCCTTTGCGTCGATGATTGCCTGCACCTTTTCAGCATAACCGCCAGTGGTACTAACTTCCATCTCCAATAATTCTGCTTTACTCAGATTGAAGTAATAATCCTCCGTTCTTTCTGTGCCATTAAAATCTGTATATGTTATTGTCTTCTTTAACATAAATTTCCTCCTTTTTATAAAAAGAGACCCCACGATTTTTGTGAGGCCTCATGGTTGATATTCTACTCCTGTCCCATGATTTCCATGATTTCATCAGGGAATGGCAATCTTGGCTCTGTTGCCTCATCGTAATACTTGTTCTCTTCCCAAGTTGGCGCTGATTCACCAGTAACCGCTTCGAACTCATCTCCGGACTTCGTATAATACTTCTTATAATCCGTTGACCAATTCTTAGGCTCAGTCTTTGTGAGCTCGTGATCTGTTCCGTACAGAATATTCTCAAGAACAGCCAGCTTAGCAGGGTCTGCTGTTGTGCTATTGATTACTACAGTAGAAGTTGGCTTATGACCTGCAACATTTACTGCTGTAGAACTAGCCGACCAAGACATCGTCTCTGCCTCTGGGCTATCATTAATGGTTGCATGTGACCGCTCAGATGGAGAAGCCAAGCTATTATACACAATATGCAGCTTGTATCCGAAATCAGAGCCTTCGATATCATTGCCGATACGTGACTTGTATACGAATCCAAACTTCTTACGTGACTGCTGACCAATCGTAACGCCCTTAGCAATACTTGCTGTTCCATCACAAGCATCAAACTCAACAGGTGATGAATATGCTTCGATTGTGTATTTATACTTCTCTACTGAGATAAGATCCAAGTATGCTACATCGTCTGCATACAACGTTGTGACTTCTCCACCTTCCGGACTCTCACTTACGTTCGTAAGTCCATTCCAAGGCACACCTTTTCCATAAGTTCCGTTATTGTCCTGTACAAACAACGCTCCATTTTCTACACCGGTTTCGAACAAACGCTCTCCGGTTTCATCCCATTTAATCTTAGACATATATCTGTCCTCCTTTTCATAATTTAGGTAATAAAAAAGAGCCCGTATTATGGGCTCTTACTTACCAATACAAAGTGAATACATAATGATTCAAATTATCAGATACATATGGTCTATCAAAAGAACAGTATGGAAGTTCCAACAATTTGTTTATTACTTCCGGATCTGATTGCTTTGATATCACTGTAACACTATAACTTCTATTTCTTATGTATGAACTATTGTTTGCGTTTCTATCCTCTATATTATTAAGAGAATATATTATTGCCGGATAGTTCATCTTAATATTTTCAGGGGCTTTATAATATACGTTTCTACTTCCAAGGATCTCCTCCAGTTTGTCCTGCAAATCAACCCTACTCGCCATTATATACACCCCCTAATGTGAGCAGTAATCTCGGATATTGTGGTTCGATATCTGTAACCTTCCACTTTATACCCAAGAATTCTGCATACACAATTTCGGAGCAATTCTCATTGGCAAACGAATCAGCAACAATACTGATAATGTTGGAAATATTGACATCGTCATTTATTCCACCGGAATTCTGGCGTTTCCATCGATTGCCCATAATATCTCCGAAATATGATTTCTCGATAATCTCGGAATCCCATTCACCAGGATTATTTTCGGTTGTATGTGCAAAACCGACATTTCCATACCATTTACCCATTTTGAATTTTCCTCCTTAACTACTCAGACTTAACGGTTGCAATCTCCGGATTTGTAGAGCCAGCCTTAACGTATGACACAGTTGCTACCTTAGAAGCAACCTTAACACTAATCGGCTTGTACTCTACTCCAGCATCGATGACGATCATCCCCTTAACAAATGCGTCATACAACTCATCTGCTGAGATCTTTGTCTTGTAGTCTGAATCAGAATAAGCATAAGCGTCGCTAGGCTTTGCGTATACCTTTCTTGCTACTACATGTAAGTCGCTAGAATTTTCCATGATCTTTTCCATAATTCATGTTCCTCCTTATATAATTGCACAACTACGAAACCTTCTCTTCAAGAGCGATCGCAGAGTAAACCTTTGTAAGTGCTCCAGAAAGTCTTGTCTCCAGCATGTACTTGTACTGATTGAAGTCGATATCGAAATCTGAGAATCTTGTAACTTCGCCGCCCTTAGTAGCGCCAAACTGATAATCAGCCATGTTGACAAACAAACCAAGAAGCTTTCTCTTACCATCATCTGCTGTTCTCTCAAGTCCCTCGAACTGCTCAACAGTATGAATTTCATTTACATTGAGTGCCTTGGCAAGATCTGCCTTAGAATCATAGATACGACGACCATTAAGATCACGAGCAAGAAGCATTACATTAAGAAGATGTGGTGTGCAGTACAAATCTGGTGTTCCAGAACCCTTGAACTTCTCACGAGAATACAAAGCTGACTCAATCATAGCCTCTGCCTTGATATAGTTCTCACTGAAGTTAGCTCCTGTATTTGTACCCTGAAGCTTTGTCTTTGCGGCTTCAAAATCCACAACCTGATGGATTGTATAAAGCTCATCGTCATGCCATACTGAACGAATATGATCTTCATGGATCTTATCCGGATCGCCATCATCACGACCATCACCAACAAGAGCAGCCATAGCCATTTCCTCATCAAGTACATGACGCATCATATTCCACTGATAAGCTACAACATCAAAGTCTGTAATGTCGACAATATCGTCTCGATGCATTGTATCCTTGATGTAGATTGTCTGTGGGTCTGTTGTACGATTAAGCAGCTTGATCTGCTCTGACTCATGCTTGTAATTTCCCTTCTTCTGATAACCACTGGCTCTAAGCTTTGCAATACGAGCATCTGCCTGTCTTGTACGAATACGGCTAATCGGACTCTTATGAATCTTAGAAATTACAGATCCAATCCAGCTCTGATCTCTCTCAAGTGTCTCAGGTTCACCCTTCTTGAGAAGCTCATACTCTGGGAAAAGCTCCTCAACACTGTCATCAAAGATACCGTGTGACAAAGTATCCTTATTCTCTTCTGCGTAAATTGCCATAGCCTGCTGAAGGCTACCAACACCGCTCTTCTTTGCGAGTGCGACGATCGCCATCTCATCTGAATGGCTAAGTACATTCTGCTGAGCAGTTTCATTGTTCTTATCAAATACATTATGTTTCATAGAGTTATCTCCTCCTTCACTACCATCTTTTTCTTCCTTTTCTCCAATTGCCTGTGCAAGCACACCATAGAAAACTTCCTGCTGTTCCTCGTTCATGGTGTCGATCACATCCTGAATCGTTTTCTCTTCCGGCTTGTCGTCGCCTTCGTTTTTCTTTTCTTCTGGCTTATTGCCACCTTCCATTTTTGAATCTCCTTTCTCTCCATCAGCAGAGTGATGAAGCATAATATTTTCATCCCAAGAGGCATACAAACTATCCTCTTCCTCAGTGCTGTGCGCCATTACGAAATCTACGTATGCTCCGGGATTAGCACCTGCTAATACAAGACTGAGTTCACGAATATTTCCGTGAATCACATCTCCTCCAATCTGTTTCAGTTCATTTGCCCAAATGGACAAAGATCGAACATCACCATTCTGTACAAGATCCTTTGCTTTCTGTCCCTGCGGACTGTCGTTGAACACTCCATACGCATAGACACCATCTGGTCGATTTTCCAGAACAGCATGCCCAAGCACAGCATTCACATCATCATGTTTGTGGTTCCAAACAAGAGGAACCTGACACCCATCATTCTGTGCAAAGGCATCTTTTCGAATGGTTCTACCGTCGCCGCATAACAAATCGTTTCGGGTAGCCCATCCACTAAAGTCGCAATTAATACCCATTTTGACCTTCGCTCCTTTCTTCATTTTCTGTATCATCCACCACCAACTCTTCTCCCTGGTTTGGTTGGCTGATATTGCTATTCACAAGCTGATCAGCCTTCGGATCATCCGATGGTTTCATTCCGATAATCTGTCTGATTTCATTCGAAGTCATAATTTCATTTCTTGTGAACTTGTCTGCTATTTCAGCGATGTTATCAACCGGAACCAGTTTGAATGGGTCTGTGAAATAAGAAATAGACTGTCCTTTTGTTCGGGCAGTCTTCGTAAGAAACTTTCGTTTCACTTCATCAACAACCGCAGCCACCAAAGGCTCGATTGTTCTGTTATTGTAATTAAGCATCGTCTTCTCATCGGCGGTGCCATCCATAACGCTCTGAGTAACACCCAGTTGGCTATAGAACAGATTGGTAAGATACTCAATCTGTTTCATAAGATTGTTCTCAACCGATCTATTTAACTGGGTGATCTTTTCGGTACCATCGGTCCAGGCAATTCCATACTTGCCATTCATCAATTGATCTTCAATATCTTTCCTTCGCTCTTCCGCCTGTTGGCGACGAAGTTCGCCTTTTACTGCATATGGCAACTGAATAATCAAATCCAGTTTTCCAGAAGCAGACTGTTCGTCTGTGGCATCCAACAAACTAAGTTTTTTCTTCAGACGCTGCATTGTCGAGTTAGGCTCATTCATAACTGAATATGCCGGATTCTCAATAATAGCCACCTGACTCTTCGGCATTACCAATTCCTCTTTTTTGCCTTTTCGATCGTTATAAGCAAGAACTCGAACATGCTGAGGATACCAATCAAGGATTTTTGCGGTTCGCATTGAATTAATATAATAGGAATTCATATCATCAGGATTATCAGTCGTATCAATCGGAACGAGAGCAATACAACCCTCGTCGAGCAACGACAGATATACATCCAATTTGAATGCCCTGCCCGTCTGATCAATATTTGCCGACAAGTTGAAACAATCGTTGAGTGGAGAATCAACGTCTTCCAAATAACGTCCATTTTTATCCAGCCGACAATGCTTAATGTCGATAGCCGCTGCATCCATCGCGATACGTGTTAATACAGCATTGACTATAGATTTTTCGTTACCTCTGGATAGTCTTGGTCTACTCGGAGATAAAGAATAACCGGGTCCGACAGATTTATATCCACCTGTAGGATCCCGGTTAGTAAACGCATTCCAGGCTCTTTTAAGCCTAGATCCAATATTCAATTCCATTTTGACCTCCTTTATTCAAATGCTTCTCGATTCAGTTTGAATGCAACGAATGCATCCATCATAGCCGCTACAGCATCGATCTTTGCATCGTGCCTTTTCTTTAGAAGCTTACGGTTTCCATTTGTGTCCTCCATGACAATACAATTTCCCATCGCAAAGGTCATAAGATCCTCATCAAACAGTAGCATTCTTTCTTCTGATAACTTCTTTAATTCACCCAACGGAACCGACTCAGTCTTCATTCCCTGTACTACTTTCTCAATGCCAAATGGGCCATTTTCCCTAGACCATCTTTCTACGAATTCTTTTGCATTATAAGGATCATATCCGAAACAACGAATATCGTAGCCAATTGATAGAATGTGTTCGTCTAAATCATCGAATACCTGCATCATATCAAGAATGTTTCCATCCATAACAATAAGACTTCCTTCATTCATGAACTCTTCGTATTTGTTTCTCATGGCTGAAGGTAGCTTGTTCAAAGTAAGCTCCGTTATGTAGTTTCTTGTTTTTACACCGAATTCTCCATTTGATAATGGAAATAGAAATACGAAAGAACAGAAATCATCACCTTGAGAAAGATCGGCTCCCATTGAACACGGCATTTGCCAATACTCTTTCTTTCTGTGAGGAAGAGTTTCTTCATATGTGAAGTAATATGTATAACCCTCCATGGGAATACCAAACCTCTTTGCCAAAATATCATTCCGAACTGCAGGATTCTTTTCAGCTCTTTCAACATCTAGCTGATACGTTTCATAACTTACAGTCTTTCCAAGGTTTGGATTTGCTTTTATCCATAAATCCGGATCTGATACTTCATCGACAGAATCAAGAGCATACCACCATATCGATGTGTGCGGAGCATTGTACTCACCTTTTAATATACTCATCAATTCCATTTTGATTGTATCTCCAGAACCATTACGGACAGTTCCTTCAGAGGAAATCGCTACGATAAGATAGTCATCATTCATACCTCCGCCCTGTTCCTTAGCGGCACCCTGCTCCAACGCACCAATTACATCTTCCCGGACATCTCCTGATAACCATTCATCCACAGTAGCTATCTTCACTCGTAATCCCTGAAGCTTATCAATTGACATAGGTCTTACTTCCAGCAATGATCCGGTCAAGAAATTCTGAATTCCCTTCTTTGTGCTGGCAAGCTTTACTCTGTCGGCTTTTGAACCGGTCGTATTCTGCAATGACCCATAAGTAAGAAATTGATACAGTGGCCCTCTTGCTCTAGTTATGGCTGTCTTGATTGGTGACATAACCTCTTCTGCTTGCGGCATTGTTGGAGCAGTTGTGACCTGATGCGTTGTGGATGTATCAACATTCAAGAAATAGTTTTGAATACAAGAAGCATACATGGATTTTGCTGCGCCTCTCGCAACGATCAGATACTGCTTATTTATGAGCCGTTTCTTAATTCGTTTTCTCGCATAATGCCCTCCGTGCCCATCTTTTGACGGGACGTATACACTCCTCTCAACAAAGTAATACCATCCAAAGATCTGCTCAGCCCACAGTTTGAATGAATCCAATAGATGCAAATCATCGCCGTTGGTTAGAACCAATTCTTTTTCACAATAAGCAATAAATCCGTCTATTGCCTTATCATCGTAGTAGACACCTGGATTCTGTATTAGGGCATCTATTCGATTCATTTCCATCTCGATTTTTTCATTTACCGGAATTTCACCTCGAAGTACGGCATCTCGAAACTCGCCGTAGTATCGTGGGGTGGCGGTGTTCGATAATGCCATATAAAATCACTCCTATTTTTTATTCTTTAAATCTTTATACATTCTGTTGAAATTTTCGATGTTATATCGATTTCTAGCATCGAGCATTTCCTGCTGTAATTTTTCAGATTTCTTTTTTTTGTTGTCTGCATCATTCATACCCAACTTCGTTCTAACCTGCTTATCCAGATAATCTCCAGCAAGTTTTGTGCCTTTATCCTTTAACACTGATACTGCTGATGATTTGATCGCATCTACAAATTTCTTTCCGGCAGATATATGTTTAGGAGTTAACGATGATATTTGTCTATTCAAATCCAAATAATCTCGTTCTGATCTCAGGCGTTGAACTTTTTTGTTCAATTCTTCGTCCGACAAATCTCCTAACGTTCTTGGTTTGTTTGTCACTGCCTTTCCAGATGGTGTAAACCGAGTCAATTTCTTTCCGCCAGTAACTGCTGAATACTTCTCTCGCATCTTCAAAGCCTTCTTATGTCCAGCATATGTGTAGTCGCCATTCTTCTTTCGATACTTTTGATTCTCCGTAAAATTTGTATATTTGTCCTGGATTTTCAATGCTCGTTTCTTTCCAGCATACGTAAGACTTCCATCGGCATTCTGGTATCTACGGACACCCCATTTCATACCAAGAACACCATGATGGCATAATACATATTCATACATCATGATTCCTCCTCTCGAGAATTTTTACTTTCGACCATCACAAGTATTCTCCATTCAAGCTCGCTAATGACGCGATTAATCGACTCTGTGATGGCTGAGCTTGATGGTGGGTCAAACATCAATCGAACCTTGTAACCCATATAGGATTTAACAGCTTCTAACTGACTATCATTTTCCAAATAATCATCCCACATTGTGGTTTTATCCAAAATCTTAAACCCCAAAGCAGGTCCGACACCAAGCTGATTGAGAATCATAAAAACTGTGTTGATATGCATAATGATATCTGCATCAAAGTGTTCATGCTCTTCCGGTATTCCAAGAATCTTCTTGATTGATGTAAGAATGCTGTCGTTCGCATTTGTGACTTCGCTCATTTGCATACCTCCTCTCAAATAAAAAAAAGAAGCCTATCGTCAGGCTTCTCACTTTAATGTCTCCATGGACATGTGTCATTCTTAGTTCTTGTAATTAGCGATGTGCTTAATAACAATTCTTTATCGCCATAATGTATTGCATCATGTGTACGCTTTGTGACTGTTATCAGATACTCAGGATCTAAAATATAATCCCGTCTCTTCAATACATCATCCTTAGTGATTGGGTTCATATGATGTATTAAAATTTTATCAAATATCTCTCGACCATCAATTGCTAAATCGCATCCGTTATCTCTTGCTATAACAAAATCTCTCACTGATCGCCATTCTTTTGATCGATAAAAAACTTGATTCAGATATCTATCAAAACCAAAAGTGTCTTCGCCAACTCGACCATTCAATTTCAGATAGTCGTATCTTTCTTCGAATGTTAGAAATTTTATAAGTTCTGAATATCTTTTAATATTCATCTTCTATATCATCCTCCGTAGTTCCATTGCCACTATACTCCTTCATTGCTGCAATAGCATCCTTAAACATCTCCTCATTATTCTTCTGAGCCCGTACCATTTCTGCTTTTGCGTGGATGAGATCATTCTCAGCTTTAAGTTTCTCTATCTCGAGTTTATTCTTTACAGAACCAAGCTTCAAAAAATGAGTTGTTTCCTGTGATGATGCCGTTCCATTCATCAACCGCTCCTCGACCAAATCCATAGCCAAAGCAATAGCTCTGTTTTCTCTTGCCTCTGGCGTTAAAGCTGGTCTGAGGCTCTTTTTTGTGTCTTTGGTTGAGGTTTGCTTCACTTTTGCCATGTTTCTGATCTCCTTTCTTATAGTTTCCATACTGTTTCATAACACTTATAAAGACTTATAATATGGCGGAGGGATGCACAAAACAGAAAGGAGAAACTAACAAACTCTCAATAGGTGGCAGGTCCATTGAGATGTGCACTAGACCATATCATAAGCCCTTATAAGTATCATGAAACTCAAATATAAAAAATCCCCCCGGGGAATTTTCAAAGAGAGCGGCGATGCAGGGAGGGGGTGCATTTTTTCAGACCCCCCTCTATGCTTTTTCCACCACATATCTAGCCCAAAACAAGCTCTTTTGTAACTTTTGTGTAAATTCCTAAAGGATTTTCTGCAATAATTTCATCAATTGCTCGATTTATTTCTTTATCGCACTCAACTTCAGACATGTCATCTGAAATTTTGGCAATTCGCATCAAATAACCACACGTATCTCTTCCTTTTTGAGCATCAAACAATTGCCATTGCGTGAACTGCTCGAATGGATCGAATGGATTATCTGTTGTTGTCAATAAAGATTGATAATTCATTTAATTCACGCTCCTTTCAAATACTTTGAAACTGTTGATGTTGAGACACCTAAAGCATCTGCGATCTGTTTTAATGTGAAGTTCGAAGAAGACATTGCTTTTGCACGATTAATTTGAGATTCGGTCATAGCTTTTGTCTGTCTTGGTGTGGCACGTTGTCTCAATTCATCAATGTCTGCATTATTAAGAATCTTCTTTAATTTACTTTCACTGATTGCTCCAGCTTGAATAGCTTTCCATTCATTGTCTGTAATCTGTATGTTTCGAGCTCTTCTCGAGACAGAGCCAACTTCTTGTCGAAACTTTGTTAATGCTTGCTGACTCGCTTTCTTAACATCAGCAGACTTCCAATCAGGATTGTCCGATTGTTTCTTTTGTACTTCAGCATTAGCCATTCGTTGTGCGGCACGCTCTCTAGGAGCATTTAATAATGCGTTATTAAGTTTCTCATCCAACGACTTAACCTCTGCTTTATACTTTGTATTGGCATTTCGGTTATATGCCACCTTACTTGTGTTGGCTAGTTCAACACGTGCCTGATTCGCTAATGCTTTCATATCATTGGCATAATCTGCATATAGAAGTTCCATAGGGTGTCTAGCCTTTGATACTAGAGTGTATGCATCATCAGTATCAGCCATATTGGTACTCTTCTGTGTGTGAACTTTGGTACGATACTCTATGCTTCCATCTTTATTAGTGAATGTAACTTTTCCGGTAGCAGGGTCTCTCCTCTCTACTGGGGCATACCTCTCTACCGCATCCTTATCGGCATAGGAGTAGGTTACTTTTTTACCATCCACGGTACGTAACTCCACGATACCTTTCTCTTGCTTACGATCGGGGTAGTATAGGTTATCTGCATCTTTGTAGATAAGTGCACCTTCAGGTCTGCTTGGGTCATACCATTCTTTACCCTTAAGATTAATCTTAGGTGTACCTTGGCGTTTGTTTATTGTAGATTCGCCCTTACTTCTTGAAATGATAGTAGCGGCGCCACCATAGCCAGTAATGTTTCCATCCTTATCTGTCTTAACCTGATATTCTTTCCTCAATGCTTTAATGTTGTTATCAATCTCACTTTGCTTGTAGTCCAGCTTATGTTTTCCAGCATCAATAACTACCATAGAATGTCTTACTGCTCTAGCCATTTCTTCTGGTGGTGCTCCTGCTAAGGTCATATCACTGATAAGGTTTGAAATTCTCCCCATTTCATTCTGAGTATTGTCTTTACCAGTCTTTGGGTCTTTCATATATTTCATACCAGGACGTTCTGGGTATGACATTTTGGGATCAAATCCTTCAAGACCTTTTAATGGAGGTGTTGAGGCAATCTTAACCTTTCCCGCTTTATCATGAGTTGGAATGCACATAACAGTATCACCATCAAAATCGGCTCCTGATAAACGCTCAGCAACCGTGTGATTAATACCGACTGCATCAATAGATTTGGTTCCGATTATTCTTCTACCTTCTGGATTTTTATCAGTAACAGTAAGTATTGGAATTTCAAATGTTCCACCATGTGGATAACGAATCAATGCTAACTTAGTTCCTGGTGTATATCCAGGAGCATACACTTCATTCTCTTTTAAAGAATTGATAGGGAGTATTACATGGTACTTCTGCCCCGGTAACGCTGCCGCTTTCAAATGAACTGACGCTGAATCACAACTATCAGCAAATTTCTCTAAGAAATGTTTTTTAATCACAGGGTTTGTGATAGATTTAATCTCTTCAAACTCATCTCTTCTATCTGCCTTAGCTAAATCCAACTGTTTACCAGCCATCCTCAATGACTGCTTTGCCAAGAACTGAGATGGTAACGTGTCTTTCCATTCAGTCCAATCACCCTCATCAGATCTTTTATTGATCAATCCAAGTTTCTTTTTACCAGTCTTCGGATCATCATACCAATACTGACCTCCTTGATCAGCATCTTTGATGAGTGAACCAAAAGGATTGTCTGGATCATTCTTGATGTCTTTCAACACATCCATCTTTGCTACTGACTTAGATTTGTTTGTATTGAAGATAGCATCAACACCATCGGGAAAATCTTTTGGATCTCCATAAACAGCCATACCCTTTATGTATTTCTTGCCATCAACCATAATACGAACCTGAGAATAACGAGATTCGCCAAGCGATAAATCAGCAACACCAGGACGAAGCTCTACTACTCCATCCTTTTCAATTCCACCATCTTCTTTGTAACGGATAGCCAATCGCCTTGAATCCATGCTCTCTGGATAATGGAACTTCTTTTCAAAAGTATCTCCACCATCTCTCGAAATGTAATCTTTCAAAGACTGAACCCTATTGAAATCATATATTTCTTTATGCTCGATTCCGGGCTTACATAATACTCTCTGATTTGTCTGCTGCCCTGGGTTGGTTGCCTGTGGTATTCCGCCTTTGTAAACGTTATAGCCATCTCTCTGCAACAGATAGAGAGCTTGATCTAATTTCTCCTTTGAAATATTCAGCTCTCGCTCTACGCCTGTACCAACCTCAACCATTTCTTTCTTATCCACTTGTTCTTTCAAATATTTTGCAGTATTTCTTGCCTGCTCCATACGCTGTTCAGAATGTGGATTGAGTAATGATCTGACTGTTGATTCATTGATACCCATCTTACGACCAATCTCTGTTGCTCCAAGACCATCATCTCTGAGTGACTTTGCTCTTGCTACGTCATACATTCTTCGTTCATCTTTAGCGAGGGCTTTCTCAGTACGATACTGAGTTGTCGTCAGTCCGAATGTCTCTTTAATATTCTCCGGAGTCTCCGTCCAACCAGTCGCTTTTAATTCTTCAACTCGACTAAGGAAGTCTCTCTCATGCTGATATGGATCCTCACCAGAACCCCATGGATATCTGCCTGATCTTCTAGGCATTCCATAATGCTCAAGGAATTCGTTCGTCGTCATCGAACCACAACCCTGATATGATTCAATTTCTTCTGCAATAGGATTCAATATCTACACCTCCCTGTCGTCAAAGTTTTCTAATGCTTTATTAAGAGACATGATCTTGTCCATGATTGGTAAAATATCTTCAGCAGTTGGCTCATGAACAATTACTTCATTGTCCTTATACAAGCGTAACTCCATCTGTATATTCCCTGGTTTGATTTTGTACTCCAAACAAAAAAGAGCAGCGTATACTTCAAGCTGCTCCATGTGACCGGACTTTCCAGTCTTAAGATCATGTATTCTTAATTTATTATTCCTAAATGATATAGCATCAGCTGTACCAAAGAAATATGGAGAATAATATAACACCACTTCGGTACTCATCTTAAAACCAATAGCATCATTGACATATGCATACAAGGTTTTATTTGATCTGGGCTGCTTGATTCCTAAGTCAATAGTTCTCTTAGCCCAATCATGAAGCTTTGTTCCTCTTTCTTTTGCCCGCATATTATCATATACGGTTAGTGCTTTTTCAGTGTCATATCTAAGCCATGCTGACTGGCTTGCACTGAATGGAGCATGAAGCCCCTCAAGATTTGAATGTTTCACGAAGTTCATTTAATACGTCCTCCTCATTTTCTGGAAATATAAATCTGGAAAATGACATCTCATCCATTTTCTCAACATAGTAATCTTGATTCGGTCTATGAGAAGCTTTCGCCTCTTTCTTGACTTCTAAGGCAGCCCACTTATCTTTATATAAGACAAGTAAATCTGGAATGCCTTGAATATCACTCGAATCGAGTTTGGTTACTATACATCCGGGAAACATCGTTTTAAGTTTCTTTTTTAATCCTGCCTGAAACTTATTCTCTTTCACTTTAACCCCTCCTTAAATATAAATGACCCCGGGCCTGAAGGACACCGGAGTACGTTCCAAAGTCAAAGGTAAGAGGAAATGTTGTGAAATACAGAATATCACACTTTCCTCTCATAAAAGGGCATGATATTTCCGCGGGGTATGTTTTATTCGCACTGAATCATTTTATATATTCAAAATGGTAACCCATGTGTGTCGCTCTTCTATTGTGACCTCTCAATATTTCGCAAATAGTCCCGGCACTACCTCCAATCGAATCTGCACATTCCGATATAGAATTAAATATTTCTCCGGTTTCAACTATCCGAACAGCTAGTCCTTTTCTTCCACGATATTCTTTTCTCGAAATATCATAATTTGCTCGAGGATCTTCTACACGAATAATGTGATAACCTTTACAAGTACATAATCCATTGTTTCCTCTTGTGACTTTTCCAAGCCAAGTAACATCAACGCCCAATCTGAATGCACATGCTCGAATAGAATTGAACTCTTCACCAGTTTCTACAATCCTCACTCGCACTCCATCTCGTTTTGTTTTATAACTCATAATTTCCGTTCTCCTTTCATTGCAAAAAGAAAAGCGTCAGTAAAAACCAACGCCTCTCTTAAATATAAATTTACTGTTTGTTATCATCAGTAAATTTCTTAACAACATCACTTACATATTTCTGCTCCTTACATCTACAGATTCTATCCACTATTGGATAAATACTAAGTGGATAAATACAAATAAGTAATGTAATGCACTTTACAGCAAACTCAACTGATAACATTTACTCGTTTCCTTTCTACTTGATATAATCATATGTTGGAATCAGATCGTCCACATCACAACTGAGCGACAATGATAAATTAATAACTGCTCGTAATGTTGGCATAGACTTTTTCTGTAAAAATCTTGTAATGGCTGATTCAGACAATTCTGCTTCCTTTGCCAACGATCTTTGTGTGTAATTACGCTCAATCATAAGATCTCTTAAATTATCGCTAAAAATGTCAATAAATTCAGTTTCACTCATGGTTTGTTTTCACCTCCTAAAAACTTGCACGCATGCAAGCGCTTATTTTCTTATATAATATATATTTTTTAATATCGATTAAGGGTGCTTGCATACGTGCAAGTAATGCCAAAAAATGGCTTAAATACGTGGTTTTTTGAAGTCCAAAATTGCATGCATGCAAGTCGTCCAAAAAATTCATAAAAATCACTCTCAAAAAACTTTCGCCCATGCAAGTTTTTTTGTGCATGCAACTTCTGTGTGTGCAAGTTTTCTATCCGTGCAAGCTATTTTACACCAAAATATCCACTTAAAATCCCTGCATAATCATCCCTCATCTCAACATATTTCCGGCTGGCTCGGCACCCTTCTTTCAAAATTTCATGCTGTTGCTTCACAGAAAATCCGAATGTCATATCCACTTTAGGTCCTCTCCATTCTTCACCATCCAAACAAGAGTAAACACGAACCCGACATTTCTTATTTCCAACAACCCATTGATGCCATATCAAACGGTTCATCGTTATACCAGCCGCCCGAAGACGATCAATCAAATCACAAAACAAATGACCCGCATCTTTATTATCCTTACATAAGACTGCAATAGTAGTCACTGAAATCACCTCCTACTTCTCTGCCAAGTCTCTTACTTTTTTAATAGCTTCTTCTGCCATAATCTGATTATGTATGATGTCACATTTATTCATGTCCACGCAATGAACTCGAGTTTCAACCGCCCTACTGTCAAAACAATCAACAAGCTTTTCTGCGACCGGCTCAAAATATGGACAATTCTGGCAATAGCTCTCAACAAATAGATTTATCATACCGGTGTGACACCTCCCATATATTTATCAAAGTGATATACACGCTTAACATCATCATACATAACAATCACCCTGCTAAAAATATCAACACGAACAGTCTTGCCATCCTTATCGATTTTTGCTGGAACTGTAAATGTTGACTGTCGAATGTCATAAACAACCTTATCTTTGATAAACTCATTTATCTGGTTCTCCAGATCAATGCTCTTACGAGAATCAAAAACTTTTACCTTCATATTCAATTACCTCATTCATCTTCATACATAAACACCAGTTATATAATTTGTCTTCTACCCTACGCTTCGATAAAGCCCGGGCAAAAAATAAAACCGCAGGATGTCTACGGTTAATTAATATGATATGCCAAAATAGTCCACGTTTTATTGAGAATGCTAAATAATCTGTTGTTTTCCGTATAGATTTAAAATAATCTATTGATTCTTTACATCGTTCATCAATATCTATATGTAATTCAATAGTGAGATCTTTAGCCATATCCGTTGCTCCTTCCTTATTTTGAAACCAAGAAGGCATATCCGAATCACCATTAAAACAGCAAGTGTAACAAGCACTATTTAATCGATTTTGATAGCCATCATACTTACAGTATTTACATGGGGGTTGGTCGAGATCTGAACTATTAGAATTCATTAAATGTCACCACCTTATTTTTATCTTCATATTTACTGAAATTATTACAATCGCAGCCGCAGATTTCAAAAAATCCAGGATCCGGATGATAATGCTTACAATTGAAACATTTCGGTCGTGCTTTCATTCCTTCAATGGCGTCGGCAATAATTTTTAATATTTCATATTCTGACAATTCCCAATTGACATCAAAAGAACAGTGTTCCTTAGTTTCGCAATCATCAATTTGTACATTGCGGCGCGACCTACCAATACAATAAAAGTTAATACTTATAGTACAATTTGTTTTCTGTCCTAATACTTCTAATTTCTTAAATACATTATTCACTGCCATACCTCCTATCATCTCCTTTCGTTTCTGACTTCCAAAAACAAAAGACCCAATGTATTTCTACACTGAGCCTTTATATTCCTAATAATCTTCCATATTAGTTTTGTCTAATATTTTGCCATCAACATTAAAATTAAGTATATAGTTTGATGTTCTGTCTTCCCTCGTCATTCCAAAATCAATCGTTTTTCCTGGTGCATAAATCCATCCAACAACTTGACCATCTTTAGTTGAAGCTATTCCTAACCATTCATATACAGTATTTAGGAATAGATACCCCTTTATCCGCAAGTTTTCATTGGCATAGAATTGTACACGTGATATAAAAAATTCGTTGATTTTAAAATCTTTTGTCCAAAAAGAGCAATTACTATCAAACCGCTTAGAATACTTACTTAAAATTTCTGTTACTGCCATAAATATCACCTCCATAAAAAGGCATGTTTTATTCGCGACCACAATCTAAAGAGATGAAGATGATTCTCCAGACATTTTTGTCGTATCAAGTGTCGAAGTATCATCTGAACGTTTGTCATCTTCCTTTGATTGATTATAATGATCTATTGCATCATCTGTCTCGATCGGAAAATCCAGAAAAGTCCACAGCCTTCCGATACATTCATCACACAAATCAAAATACATATTATTCGATCCCATTAAACTGAAATGCTTTAATACGCATCCAATAAATTCTTGCTCATTCTTGATATAAAACTTACCGCATCTATCACATTTTTTTGCATCTGCCATAATTACTCCTCCTTATAATCTTCTAAATATACTATCAGGCGCTGGTTTAAAATCTTCCTGCCATTCCCGAATAATTGGTTCAAATATTCCAAGGTCATCGGGAATCAAACTATCAAAAATATAAACTCGATTACTCATGCAATTATCAACACAAATTTGATTTTGATAATTGTGAACAAGTTCTTTGAAGAAATATAAATCATCTTTGTTTTTAATAGAGACATTCAAGCCGTCAATATTATGTATGAGATTGTAACCCGCTAACCAAAGATATAATTCTTTGGCATTAGTATATACATATACTTTTTTTATGTTTGAATATCTCCTTTTGTAATGCCGGGCGATCCAACATGGATCCGTAAACAAAAAAGGTTCCCCGCCCGTTAAGCAAAGAACCTCAGCTTCTCTTAATTCCTCATCGGTAACATAAGAAATATCATTTATATCATATTGTTTATTACAACAATACCTACAATTTCTATTACATAATGGTGTAACCATTAAATGTATGACTTTCTTTGTCGCATCTGTTTTAGGATTTAATTCTGCCATAATTACTCTCCTTAATTTTATTCATACATTCTTCTAAAACTACATGAACAACTTCTGAAAATGTTTTTAATTCCTTGACTCCGTGACGATGCTTGAAGTAAGTATCCGCATCAAGAGAATCTGTCCAAAAATAATCAGGATGTCTTCCTCTAACAAATTGTGCAAATGGCGGCACAAACCGTATTTCAATATCCGGTCTAATATAAATTGTGTGTTTGGTATATATAATACGCGGATAGACTATAGACAATTGATCTTTAAGTTCAGTCATCAAATCCCCGACAACACAATTAAAATTACCCGGACATATTAATATCTGCATAACCTATCCCTCCTACCTAAAAAATAAGAGCCATATAACTGAATATATGACTCCAATGAAATCAAGACACACTAATGTGCCTTGAAATACTAAGATGTTCTCAAACCATTTTGGTCCTTGATCTAAACCAATCAAAAGTTTAGTTTTAAAATCTAGCCCAGCAACAATTGCTTTGACAATAAATGTCGATAAAAAGGTTATTATAAGCAACACAATAGTCAATTTAACTCCTATCATAATATTCCTCCTTAATCTTCATCGCCAGGCTGCCACAGGCCAGTACCTCTGGTGTTATCTACTTTACCATCACAATTCAAAGGTGCTGCCATAGCACTGGCGAGCCGACCCACAATATCTCCAGCCTGTGTAATAGGGCTGGAAGGATGTGTAATCAGCTCACTATACGGCAAGCCCTCAATCCACTTACAAAACTCTCGCCATTCGTCCAGCTTATGATCTTTTCTCCACTGATAAATATTTGCCAGCACCTCATAATTCATCATGACGTTACGAGTCTGGTTGTAGCTGCTTGGAAGAAGCTGAATCATCTGCCACCAATTATGTTTTTCTTTATCTTTTAAGTATTCTTCTCTATAATCGTTCATACACTTAATTATATCCTTCAAGTTTTTTAATGATGGATATGATAAATACTCCGTTGAAAAATCCTCCAGTGTAAACTCTTTATCGTGAATTTTATGCATTGTGCTACAGCTATTGGAAACAGTACCTACCTTATATGTATCAAACTCCTTCCACCAATATAAAGGTGCTGTAATTCTCACATATACTGGCATCATTCGCATGAATTTTCGATGATCTGTACCTGCTTTGGATAAGCGCTGCATAAGTAAATAATCAGTCTTTCCAATATCAATATAATCATCAACTTCATGATCGGTTTTGACTATTGTACTATCGCTCCTATCCCATGAGTTCATAGGATTCCGCATCCCTTCAATAATAAACTCCATCTGCTCTGGACTCGCCAGAACCACGTTTTCTAATTTAATCATTTTTCTAACCCTCCATAATTTTAAAATAATACTCATCACGAACCGGCGCCAAAGTCAGACCGATCTCTACTAAAGTTGCTTCATCGATGATTAACAATTTCCCTTCATAGTGTGTTTCACCTAACTTATAATAGCCACCAACACCGATCTTTCCATCTGTGAGAATATCCCGGATATCCTTGACGTTAATATATTCATTAGAAAATGTTTCTGCCGTAGCATAAATACCATTATTATCCTTAAACGGTATAGCAAATCCAATAGGTTTATTATGCTCAAAATTCCAAGTTAAAGGAATTTTTTTTGGTATAATAATTTCACAATTTTTAGGAAATTTGTCAGAGGATCTATTGATCTCGTCAAATAATAGAACTCTACCTTCCAATTTAATCATTCTGTCTCTCCTTTCTCTAAAGACCAATCAATTTTCAGATATGAATTAAAATCCCACTGATCTGATGGACAACCATATGGTAGTGGTTTTTCTGGTATATATTCAACCTTATAACCAAGATCTGTGAGTTCTTTGCATAAAGCATCGACAAGATTTTTGTTTAACGAGCCTCCAAGTGCTATACTCGTATTATAAAACCCGTATCCAATGGTTTCTTCAACTCTTTGTTCAATCGTGTCCATTAATTCTACGAGTTCACATTTTATAATCGTCTTTTGCTTTGCGTCTTTTGCATTAATCATTTCTTCTCATCTCCTTTCTACCGTGATGTATCTTAAAAATTTTTTAATCATCGTATCCATCCTCCGAAAAATGCATTTCCATTAGATCGGCAATCATTAAATATTCTTTTGCAATTTTTCCTCCACGCGTGTTTTTTACTTGATTTCTGAATTCGTCGATGGTTCCTAAAAAACATCCACAGGATACTTTTACTGTTTTGTCTTGACATCTGAAAAATGTCGTAGATCTATAACAAGTGCCGAAACCTTTGATCACGGCATAATTGATGCTCTTATCCACCTGAGCATCACCACACACATTAGCATTACCACACACAAAAGCATCACCAGACACCTGAGCATTATCAGACACAAAAGCATTACCACACACAAAAGCATCACCAGACACCTGAGCATTACCAGACACCCGAGCATCACCAGACACCTGAGCATTATCAAACACAAAAGCATTACCACACACAAAAGCATCACCAGACACCTGAGCATCACCACACACATTAGCATCTCCACACACATTAGCACCACCACATACCCGAGCATTATCACATACCCAAGCATTACCACACACAAAAGCATCACCAGACACCTGAGCATTATCACATACCCGAGCATTATCACATACCCAAGCATTACCAGACATACTAAGATTTTCCTCTTTTTCAACGAACCCACCACGAGCTCCTTTTTCTACATTTCCAAAATCAATTAGAGCCTTAATTCTATATAATTTTTTTCCTTTATATTCGATTGTTTCATTTGTTAATTCATATTTTTTCATGGTTTATCTCCTTTCTTTACTATGCATAAAAATAACTCGAATCCACTCATTAAAATGAACTCGAGTTATGACTCTATATAGCTTCAATTACATTTACTTCTCATCCTCCATTGCTTTCAATTTTGCCTGAATAGCCCCTAAAATAAACTCGACTGTTTCCCGAGTATTTTTACTTAGCTTCATATAAACCTTGTGTTCATCATATCAGTTAAAGATCTCCTGAAGATTTCCTTTATTCCAACTGAATGCCCACCAATCGCAAATCATCTCAATGATGTAATTGTATGGCATATCCAAAATAATCTCGCCTTCGTTTTGATAATCATCTCTTCTCACCCTCCATTGCTTCTTTAATCTCTCTTGAAATATCAGCAGCAGTTATCTGTCTCTCCTTCCTCTCGTAATATTCTTCCTTAGATATCTCAGTCCAGTTACCCTCTTCATCGCCTTCTGGTTCTCTGAAGAATCTGTTAATCTCAATCTTCTCCTGTTTACCATCCTCTGTTTTCAGCGCATAGAACACTCCGACAGTATCAAAATCGCCGTTCTTTTTATCTGTTAAGAAATCTTCGCAATAAACTTCGATTGGTTTTCCTGGCATATACGGCATTGTTATAGGAAACATCTCGTCAATAATTCTTTCAACCATTACAAAAGAATATGTATCATTGCAGTTATGAATGCTGACACAGTATGAATGGTTATTATCCTTGTACTTGACAGTTCCGTCAGCATGCACGTACTTAAATAAGGAAAACATGCGTTTGCACCGATAGATACGCCCTTCTCCCTTCAAATCACTCATATCAGAAATATCACTCCATACCTCGTCAGTATCCTCAATCGGTGTTAATGGTTTACCATTTATGAGCCGATTCAATATCGCCTGAGTCATTCTAATACTGAAACCAGAATGATCGTCCTCGCATAAACTTTGAAAAGCTTTTAATGCACTCTCGTAACAGGCACATCCATAATCAAACTCTCCATCTTTTCTGTTTGGATTTTCTTTCTTACATGCAATTTCAACTTCCTTTTTAGCCCAATCTAACATATTACTCATTTTTTTCATCCTCCATTTCTTTCAACTTAGAATCAACAACATCTTGAATAGATTTATCCTCCAGCCAAACCTGCAAATGACCATTGCATATGGATATATTCCGCACACCCCGATTCAAAATATCGGCATTCAAATATTTTTCCGCTTTCACAAGCGGTTTTGGAAGTTGTATCTCTGGACATGGGCAGTTACCATTTCCAAAAATATAAACATCGCAACTACAATGTTGTAATAAATCTCTTAATTTAATCATCTCTTTTTACCTCCTTACAATCACTACTGATGCACTCACTAGGGCTTTGTATTCTTAGCCATTTTTTAATCTGATCTAAGATGCTTACACCAGTTAAATAATGCATGATAGATTCTTCGATGTAGAAACCAAGCCATATAATAAGCACCACAACAAACCCGATTAACCACATTTCTTCTTACCTCTCTTTTTCTCAAGAATATAATTACCATAATCAGCTGGACGGATAGCGTCTTCTTTTTCATGCTTCCATTGACCGTAACCTTTACGTCCGGTTCTTATGTTTCTATCTTTCGTGTACATACTGGAAATATCATTACTCATATAACCTCTCCTTCGCTTTCCTGCTTTGCCAATCCGGTATCCAAAATGCTTCTGCACCGATTGCTACAAACCCGCTGCTCATAATGAATATCAACTCTATTCGTAAGATTTCCGCAAACAACGCAAGGCCTTTTATCCTTTGCTAAAATATAGAAATCGCCAAATGTCTTAGTTAACTTTTTATTGAATTCATAAAAATTCATAGTCTATTCCTCCTTAATCTGAATCTCTTCGAATTTGTCTAAAAATTCACGATATAAAAGCTCCACAACATAATCAACAAGATTCTCCAAACCATGCATAATATCATAAAAATTATTAATTTCGACATAATCCATGATATGACGGTATCTGTACATTGTGCCCTTATATGTTGAAGTCACTTTAAGCGTCACATATTCCTGTTCATCATCCTTCTCATGTTGAAATATTGAAAATGGAAGCTTCTCATACAACTTCTCCTCAAATAATTTAACAAACTCATCAATATTATTTCTATCTGCCATTTCATTATCTCCTTTCAAAAAGAAAAGACCCGATACCTGCCATACCGAGTCTTCAAAATATATTTACTTCACGATCGACACCAATCCGGTTTCCATGCTGAACTGATATAAGTTATACGACAATACCTTTGTGTCCGGAACCTCATTATCATTTATATGTTTAATAGTGCTCTGTATTGATTCGGTCATAGAATCAGCATCGCTTCCATATATAATAATTACTTCATTAGTTGAAGATGGAACTATATAGCAACTATTGATTTCTAATTCCTCACAAAGTCCCTTTAATACCTCAGGGATAACAATCAAATTTGCTCCTCCGGTAAAAGTCTTGTTTGTAAGAACATACATCGAAGAGTCGATCCACATCGGAATATCAATGTCTTCACTCCTGTCCACTAATAAATCTGCCACATTTTTTCTAAAAAGTCCAAAGAATTTAAGCGTATTTTCTTTAGCAATGTTATACATTTCGTCCAGATTGCTATTATCAGGAATATCATCAAATAGCACCGATGCTCTACCAGATTCGTCTATATATAATAACAATCTAAACACAATTGCTAAGTCTAAGAAACGAATATGCGGACATAATTCCAGTACATCTTTATTTGCCTCATAATTTATAACTTCGAGGTAAATTGCATCTTTCCAATGTTCAACTGCGTTTTCAACATCGTATTTTTTAGTCTCAGCCTTATTTTCCTTATATATCTCGTATATCTGGTTTGCAATGTCATTGATTGCCTCCTTATTTTTGATAAATTTAATGTCAAAATAAGGCTCTAAATATATAATTGGGGAATATCTCCCCTCTCCAAAGTATAATCCCTTTCTCTTCACACCGTTATTTTTTGTAACGTCACGTACTTCCACATCGAAGCCACATAACTTAGCCACTTCATCTTTCACATCTGCACAAAACATTTTAAATAATTCTGTAAATTTTTCTGCCATAATTATTCCCTCCATAAAATATAAATTACTTTTCGAAATCACCCAACGCAATTACTGCTTTTGTATACAACGCTGCTACTTCATCTGTAGTCGATACCATTGTGTTCATGAGTGAAGTCAAAAAACCAAGTATTTCTAACTGTAGAGTCGTTGGAAACTGATTGATGTTACCAACCAAATAATCAAGCTGGTTCTGGAGCACGCTTAACCTTTGATTCATTTCTATTTGTAGTGCGTCATTTTCATTGTCATCCATGCTTTTAGCCCTCCTTTCGAATGGGTGATAGTCTTTGATTGAAGCAGTCGTTTTGAGAAATTTCCAATCTCCGTCAAACTCCATCTTAATCACCTCCTCAAATCCTCGATCTTCCAACATACGACACAAATCAACCAATAAAAGCCGGCGAATATCAAATACACCGGCCATAATGTAACTATATAAATATAATTACTATTCAATATATAAGTTCCGTCTGGAGCCTCATGGTATGCAAGCCAATAACCAATGCCGATCCAAACAGACATAACTATGATTACAAATGCCATCGCCATAAATATCATTCCTCTCATTTAAATATAAAAGAGAAAAGAGCCAGCCAAAATTAGCCGAGCCCTTTACTCTAATTAGCGACTATAATCAAACATCAATCGCCTGTATAGTTCCACAAGTTACCATAAAATTTTCGTGCTTCTTTATACTCTTCGTTGGTAATTAATCAGTCCTTCCATGCTTTACTGAAAGCTTCTGCTCTCGACATCTCCACAGAATAAGGTCTATACATACCTTTAATTATGTTATAAAGCTCACTCCATTCTCTACTTGTTTTTGCCATACTTTTAATCTCCTTTCTGACCTTTAGTCATAATAGAATATGTATTTTTAACGAAAACAAAAGACCCAGTCCTAAGACTGAGCCTCCTCTATAAAATATTCAACGGATGTTATGTTAACTTTTATTCTAGTTACATTATCTCTAGAGTTAAAACCAAATAATCTTTTTACAACGTCCCATTCTTCAATGTCGTCTTTAAACAATTTGACGTCATCTTCAAAATCTTTCGGTTCAAGAATTAATGGTTCACTAACCTCCGATTTATGATAACCAGGTGTTTCTATCTTTAACATAATTATCAACTCCTTTCATAAAGTAGCATGTTTACTTCGCGTATAATTTAGAGCGTTTTAATCCTCCTTGTACTTTTTACTTACTTTATTTCAATACCATAAGCAAGACAGCCATACCGAACATCAGTATCAATGTTTGTACCATCATAAATTATATCTTCTCCACTCATTATTATCAAGTAAATCTAACATCTCGTCGCGAATAACTTGTAGCCTATTTTCTTTTTCAGTCATACTAATCATCTCCTTTCTAACTAATAACCATTTTTATTAAGTCATCCATACTATTAATTTCTTCGAATCTACCGCTCATATTATAGTTCCACTCAGCTGCGAATTTAGAACTACAACCCTTAAACAGAACATGTGTTGGTCTTAAACCTCCCGATTTGACAATATCACCAGGACGAATCTCGATGTAGATATCTTTTTCGTCAATTTCAAATACTGTTCTATCACGCTTTGTTCTACAATTCACATGATCACATATTCCTAAAAGTAATTGATCAGAAATGCTTTTGTACATTCTAGGTATTGTAAATATGACTATATGCTTCATAACTTCCCTCCATGTGCCCATCACACCGTTGGACTTTTAAATTCTGTTATATGCTTCATGCTTAGCATAATGATCTCGATTCTTTACAACTGATACTACGTCTACAACACCTTTTAATCGTTCTGCGCCTCTGCATAAATCACTTAAAATATCACTTAGACTTACACCAGAATCATCGATATAATAATCCGGTTGTAAATGAATATCTCCAATAGCATCTCCAGTCTTATGAACGACACTCGTAACCTGAATATTTATATCTTTCACATAAATATTCGTGGTTAATCCAGGCTTCACGCTGCATAAGGTATTAAGTGCCGACTGCACCCGTTTAGCAAATACGGCTTTTTCGCATGGATCTTTTGTCAATACCAATATATGTATCATATTTTTTTTACCTCCTCTTTTGGTTTTGCTTTTCTGTGATTCATATTCCACACTCGTTTTACCTTATCGTTATAATCAACAATCAGTTCAACAGAATATGAAAATTTTCCGCATTCCCTACATTTTCGTTTCCGAATTATTTTATTGCCTGGCGTATGTACCTGATCACAAGACATCAGTTTACCACCACATTTACATACCATATTTACTTCTCCTCAAAATACACTGGCTTTGTTGAATGCAAATTCACTGGCTCATCCAAACAATCATTACATGGATCCTTTACATCTTCCACTTCATAGTGCTTACATTTCTCACAATATTTCCAGAACTCAACTTCTTTATATCCATACTCCATTGTTAATCACCTCCCTATCAAAAACTCAACTGACTCGCCAAAATCTATGAAATATGAAGGATTTACACTGAAAGCATTAGCGAGTTTCATCAATTCCGTACATCTCGGAACTACCAAAGCATTTACATACTTAGATATTGTCATGATGCTTAAACCGGATTCCTTTGCTGTTTTGCGAATGCCCCATCCACGTTCATTCATCTTGTTACGTAAACGATCTGCGAATTCCTGTTGCCATCTTTCAATTGTCATATAAATATTTATACCTCCTAAAAAACAAAAGACCCGATGTTTTCACCGAGTCTTCATTCACTAATATGTGAAATATGCCAATATATATTTCTTATAATTAGCTACCACAGTTGCTGCAATCTCATCTACAATCAATCTTCCGGTTATGAGTTTGTCCGCAAAATCGTATACCTTATATTCAAACCTATCTAATTCTCTTGTCTGAATAGATATGTATAAATAATCGTATTCAACCTTACAGAATACTCTTCCTTTAATTGATTCTTTCAGTTTATCTCGCAATGCTATGGAAATTAAATATTCATAATCTCGCATATAATCACTCCTTTCCTCTCATATAAGGACATGATTATTTCGCGAATGAATTACCGCACCATTTTGTTTCATTGAATTTTTTCTTCTCCTTCAATGCTTTACTTATGGCAAGATCAATCCCGCTCCTACTTTTCAAATGGTAATAATATAAATCTTTAAATGGCGTATTGAGTCGATCAATTCGACCAGCAGCCTGTGTCACAACCTTATAACTGTAGTTCTGTGAATAGAATATAATTGTATCTGTCTTGATACTATTCCAACCTTCACATCCAGCCGTATACTGCACCAAATATACCCATCGCTTTGTTTTTGGCACAGGTTGATGAGCATGCCCAGACCACTCCGCTACTTCAAAGTCTTTACTATTTCCATCATGATTACTAAACACATGCAACAGCATCTCTCGCTCGTAATCAAAATTATAAAAAATAATAGCTCTAGGAGTTTTCTCAAGAATCTCCAATAGAGCTACTATTCTGGATTCGTCTTCGTTTACTATTCTTCTGAGAATATAACAAAGACTTGATGCCTGCTGGATAGGTTCATTTTTGTATGGATCCCATCTATTTTTCACAACCGATTTATACTTAGTGACATCATATGTCACATAAATATCATTATGGTGAGCGATTGTCTGACGCTTGAAGTCCATATCAATCAGTATTTTCTTTCTTAAACGAATTAATCGACCAGTATTGATATATCTGTCAATCTGCGGGTATTTTGTAAATCGAGAATATATCACATGTTGTTGGATGAACTCAGATCTGTTCTTATAAAAACCATTTGCTATGAATACCGGAATATAATCAGACCAGGTGTCTCCGGCAGTTGCCGACAACAAAACCCAATTATTTGACTTTGTTATTTTCAGAAATGCCTTAACCCAAGCTCCGGATCCAACCACTCTCTGTTCATCAAATATGAAGAATGCATTTTTTACATCTACATACTTCTTTATATTATTCCATGAATCTATGGTAATTTTTACGCTACCATTTAAGAGGTTTTTCTTTGGGTCTGTGGATAGTAGGTAATTTGCCAGCTCACCTTCCCATTCCAAAGTATCCCGTTTCATGGCAGTTGTGATAATATATAAATCCTTTGGCTTTTTCATCGGTTTGTAGTCTGGATTTATACTACCACCTTGTTCCTTGAAATAGTAATATAATCCGGTTCTACTTTTTCCCGATCCAACACCACCATTGAGAATACAACCATTGAACATGTGATTCACAGCATCCATCTGGTAGTCATACAAAAACGGCTTAGTCGGCATCTGAATCACCTGATTCTGCATTAGGCAGTGGCATATACTTAGCCGCTACTTCCTGTGGAGTTGTTCCCCATGGATATTTGCCTGATCTTTTACCCGGCTCCTTGTACTTCTTGCACCACTTTTCAAATATATTATAATATCCATAGGAATCACCTAACACCTTGCGGCTGATTGCCATAGCCATTCCCTTCTCAGGATCAAAAGCTTCGCCGTCGCATTTCACTACTGTTTTACTACTATCTTTCCAGAATATAATAGTTGCAGGTGGGTTGAAGATAACTTTTTTAATTCTTCCGGATATATCAATAGGTACAGACGATCTTCCAAATGCTGCATTAAGCTGTCTTTTAATATCATCCTGAAACAATCCTATCGTCGAGTCCATCTGGTCTTCGTGATCATGCTTCAAATATACACAATATCCATAAGATGGACATTCGTATGATAAACGACAAGGAATTTCACATACCGTAACTGTAAATGAATGATTAATAGAGTCATAATTAATTATGTCATCATTACATAATCTATTAAATAATTCCCGGCCAAAATGGACTTCAAGCTTGCTTAAATCATAAATTTTTTTTCGTGAAAATATGTGTCTATCCAATGATTGTATCAGTTCTTCCGATGTAAGACCGTCACATAGTATACACCCACCAGAGATCAATTCTTTTTTCATATCTTAACCCTCCAATTCTTCTATTCCATAAATGGTATTTGTTCAACATCTCCACCCTGCACTGTCACTGACTGCATGAGTATTTTTTTCTCATCGTCCCAATACAGAGTATCAATCATTCTACTAATGTCCTGCTGAACATCATCGTCCAGCATTTGTAATACTTCATATTGCTGTAATCCATACTTTGAACGGAGCTTAGCCATTATTTCCCCAGACCAATGCCTGAAGTTTACTGTCTCCAACATTCCATCGCATAAATAGAATATCTCATATATACCCAACTCATTTACAATGAGCACCGACTCTCCATCCAGATCAATTCGCCGTATTAAATTTTTATGATCTATAAGATCCCTTTCAAAATGCGAACAATATCCGGTGTTAAATTTCTTTATTATACTAATGATGTCGTCATAGACGCACCACCATTCACCATCAACATTTACGAACCGAATATTCATTCCATGCCATTCTTCAATTCTTACTTCCATATCTCAATCCTCCAATTCTTCTATTGTTCTTGCCGTCTTTACAATTTCAACATACAAAACCTTAACATTGGAGAAATTATTCTCCTTAACAAATTCATCGAATAACTCATTCAGCTCGCCGACATTGTATTTTTCAATATCGAACTGAGTTTCATCTTCCTCGTTTCCGTCTCTTAAAAACCCTACATTGACTGTAGTGTAATTAGATAACGTAGCATTATTATGGCTGTACTGCCAAGTTCCGCCACGTCTAAAATATTTCTTTACCATTTTTATCTCCTTTCTGAGCAAATAAAAAAGACCCTCATTTCTGAGAGTCCTTGTGGTTTGTTGGTTATTGTTTGTTACAAATTATGTTTATGATTCCTAAATTATTGTCCATAGTACAATCTAATCTGTATTTCTTATCGGAGTCATATATATAATAAATCTTCCCCTTGTCATTAGTCGTACTATAATCAACATCAGTAAATATTCCAGTCATACAAGCGTCAACATATTTATCAAAGTCTGAATCATTATACTTTTTAATCATATAATAAAACCCATCGTCGTCATTTACAAGTAACGTAATTTCTGCCCCTGCAAAATATTCGCTTGGATCCGGAACCATGCTAACTGGTTTAACTATGGATTCTTTCTCTTTCCCACATCCAACTAGCAATAAACACAACATCAATCCAACCAACAGTAATACTTTTTTCTTCATATGAGAATCCTCCTTTTTCTCCTTAAAATATAAGTTAGTATATCATAAGAAGCTCTAAAAAGAAAGAGGCTCAACCGATCACGATCAAGCCTCTAATGCAATTACTCTTCGTTATTGTTGCCATATCTACCTTCAAAACGGTCAATCTTCTGAACAACATGCATTGTTCTTACATATGCAGTTCGATAAGGCTTGCCGTTAACAACTCTATCCGATGGAGAAATGTCAAGATCTACGCGCTCGATATCGATCATATCCAAACACGATACACTTTCCTCGTCAAGCTCTGTTACGTGATTACCAGTGTGTAAGAAAATATGAGGTCCATACTCATTGAACTTCACGTTCACCTTGAGTGTAATAAATGGGTTATCACCCTCTTCTCTTGGTGGCTTAATTCTCACGTTCCAGCCAACGCCATATTCATTGACGTTACTTGCTAATGCATCAGCAATTTCTGTTGATGGAATAATCAATGAAAAATTCCGATCGCCTTCTCTATTATAAAGCGATCCCTCTCCTCTAAAATTTCTGTAAGTGATATCTGCGTCATCAATCTGCAAGATACCTCTTGGTGCAAATGTTAATTCCATAATTTTTATCTCCTTTTCTTAAATATAATTTTACTTAAATGGTATTGGATCGTTTGGTGGTCCATAAGGTATGACCATATGTCCATCGTTGTTTTCTGGAATGTATGGATCGTCGGATACAAACCACTCAAAATCTCCATACTGTGATATACTATCTACTGCATCGTTTACTAATGCATCATAGAATGAGCGATCAATGTTATCAGTCAAACCTAATCTCTTCACTGTCTCAGATTCCAACCATCGATATCCACTCGATCCTGGTGCAGCATAATTCTTACCATCGCAGACACGGTATAAAATTCCGCCATTGTTTCCAGACATAATCGGACAGAACTGACCAACTCTCCCTACAAACTGCATTTCATGACCCTCTGCAATCTTATCCGGAAGACCAGCTGATTCGGATTCAAATATAACATCCGAGATCTTACCTTTCTTGTACTGCTCTTCAAGCTTCTCCAATTCAATCTCATACTTAGCCACGTCAGGTAAATTCTCATTCATATCCAAATATAAATCTCCTTTGGATACAGCAAATGTCTCACACATATCGTTAAATTCAATGTCTTCGTGACTAAATAATGTCTTGAATAAATATGGTACTGCGAACTGCTTACCTGTTGCAGTCCAATCTCCACCATGATCTGCATTATCTCCTGGCGCATAACCATACATAGCCTGACATGATTCTGCGTCTTTGTACTTTGCGATATAAACTGCATCATTTACGAGGCACATTCTGTCATACGTAGCCTCATGCTCAAATGTATAACCATATCTTTTACCAAAATCCATAACGAACTGTATGATTTCTGGCGTTGCGTCTGGAATCTTGATTGAGTCCGTCTTGATATGAGCAACTGTAAATCCTCTTGCCTGCACCTCATTCTTCAAGTCAATCATGAATAAAGCACCACGTTTAGCTACAATATTGTCCTTATTACGCGGATCTCTAAACGCATTGCTGAAGCTTGCTGAAGTTAATCCGTATACAGAGTTGATTGCAGTCTTCAATGCATTTGCAAGCTGCTTAGCTGTCATTTCACCATCAATGACTTTCTGAATATAAGGCGTAAGTTTACCATCAAGCATGTGATTTACCTCATCCCAAGCCTGATGTTTGATACTTACACGACCCTCAACAATATCTCTAAATGCCTGTGTAAATTTAACACCAAACAATACCTCTGCGATAGCACTATGAGGATGCATAGATGCAATATCAAGTAATGCTACGTTTCCGTACATACCCGGTTCAGAATATACATATCCGCCTTCACCAACAACCTCTCCCCGATATGTCGATTTACCGGCTTCGTATTTATACCCTGGAAAATAAGGCAACATGCTTTTTGCTTCTCCATGCGGTTCCTCCATCATTTCCGGACAAGCTTCCTTCAAGAATTCCTGTGTCTCCAATGTCATTTCTGTGACTGGTTCTGCCAAATTTCTGTAATTGAACTGACTCTGTGGCTTTTTGTCTTTACCAAATATAATTCTGGTTGTAAGCGTGTTTGTCGTGTCATTTACTGTCATCCCGGCTAAATCCGCCAGAATCTGTCTAGCTGTCCAATCCGCAGACAAATATAAGAATGCTGCCTCGGTCGAAATGACATCATTATCACAATACTCTGCAACTTTTACCCATAAATCTTCAGGTACTGGTTGATCCCAAGGTAAACCAAGCTCCTGATGCTTTATGTTCTTCAACATTTGTCTAAGACTGTCATCCATTTTTGACTTCGGATCGTTTGCGACGTTATTCATCTCAATCTCAAGCTTCTTCAAACTTTTTTTGTTTCCAGCAGATGCAAAGTCATACACATCTGTATAAGACAAATTGTAAGCTTCTCCAAAGAATGCATTTCGATCTCCAGATATAATTTTCTGAGATAAGTTATATAACTGCTCATTCGTATATCCCATAAGTCTTGCGTAAATAAGATGGTTATCATATCTTCGGCAGTTGAATCCTACAAGATTGTATTTGATCAAATCCTCAATGTCTTTTGGACTTGGATTGATCATTCGAACTACGGGGTTTCCTTCTCCCTGGATTTTCCAATTGACCAAGAACAAGTTCGGAAATACCTCGATATCATAAAATATCAATGGTGCATTTTCATCCGCTTTGCCGTCTGATATCTCTTCCGACTTGAACTTCATCTTACTCGCCAGCTTGATACAATATGGTGCCTGATTGGTACTATTAGCAGCAAATGCTAATACGTCATTCTTCATATCTGATACGTCATAATGAAGACCGTTATTGTAAGCATCGTCCAAAATCTTATAAATAAAGTCCACATTGGATTTTGTACCAGCGTGGACTTCTTTATTAAGACATTTTTTAATTGTTGTTCTGAGACCTTTCTCAGATTGTACAATATTTTTATCTATCATCTTTTCTCCTTTCATTGGTAATCCGGAGCTTATCGTCGCAACAGATAAATTATTGCACTTGGTAAGTTTTCGTCTAAGAGAACTCTTACCTGTAAAAACCTTTATTTCAATGTTTTCGTCATATATACGACTTAATTTTGATACATCCCCATTATAAATATAATGAAGATGGATCCCTGCCTCACTTTTACTAAGCTCCGCATACGTAGGTGGCCACTTCGCAGCAGCCTCCAAATTCTTTTCAAACGATTTTTTGCCATCATCGCCCTTCAAATCAAAGTCAATAACTATGTGATTCTCTGGAACCTTGACATAATGAAGTTTCGATGGATCGATGTCTTTGAGTGTGGTTGTGACTCGGTTCCAAGATTTACTTGGGGTTTCTTTGTCCGTTGCATATTGAGCTGGGCATGATTCACATTCCATATCAAAGCTCTTTGTTGTTTCTGCTGCATTCATGAATTGCAGCCAAGATTCTGAGTTAGTCACATTTTTTTCCTCTCTTTTTCTGTGACTAAAAGTTTCAAATTTCTCGGTTCTAAATCCATGATAAATATTTCTTATCTTAGATCCATCCTCATCAATCTCCTCGTCAAAATCCCAAAAATAGTTTTTAAGTTCTTCTTTGAAACTTCTCTGAGAAAATGGATACGGAACCTTCGCCTCATCACAATATGTTTTATACATTTCCCATGCTGCCTTTAACGTTGTTCCGTCTTCTTTTTTGAATACATGAAATGAATCGATAATAAAGTTGTAGAAATCATTTGATGCACTCATCATTGACATTGGAAGATATGTATCGTAATATCCAGGATCTTCCAAATATACGTCTCTGCAATGACAAGCAATAGCACCAAGCTCAAACTTAACCTGCTCCATTAAGGTGTTGTATTCTTTAGGACTAACTTTCTTTCCGGAAGGTGATACATCAATCAATCTTCGTATAAGACCAGACTTTGCATCTGTAATTCGTACTGGCTTGTTTGTACCCATGAATAGAAAACACTTAAACTGGCTGGCATAGGTTGACTTGAATTTCTCATTCACAGTCATCATCTCATGAGATACAAGACTATTTAATCTCGTATTATCTTCGATCTTAGACAGATCTCCATCATGCTGAATTGCAATCAGCGGGTTCGACTTAAATGCCTCTAACGCAAAAGAGTTACTACTCGACCCCAATGCCTTCGCATCAAATACCGAATAGTAACCCTCAAATAACTGTTGGATAATGTTCAAGATGGTTGATTTACCTGTACCAGCAGCACCATACAATACAAGAAACTTCTGTATTGTCTTGGAATCGCCGGTAACAATAGACCCGATCGCCCATTCAATCTTATGTCTTTCTTCCTCCGAATATATCGTTGATATAATCTTCTCATAAGCTGGACATTTACCAGGTTCCAATGGATAATTCAATCGTTTGCTGGCATAATCTTTCTTGTTTGTCTCACTATTGGAAAATATAAGTTTTTCATCCAACATGTGAAATGAGTCCCTTTGTTGTTTCTGACAATACTTATGCCATCGGTCAATCGATCCAGATTCTGCATCCCACATATATTTAATCTTTGTGTTCGTATCGAACCTTGGACTATTATCTGTGACATACTTATCCAGATCTCTGTCGATCATTCGAATGACGTCTTGCTCATCGGTGGACCACAGACCTTTGTCTTCCAACCATACAGCATAAAAATCGCCACCTCGTATCATAAGATCGGAGCTATTCCCAATAATGAATTTAGGAAATATTTCTATCATGCCTTGCTTATTCTGATAAGCTATTCTATAAAAATCAGCCATTATATAAGCTCCTTTCCTATTATGTTATTGTGTCTAAATACCAACAGAGCTGAACCCATATCTCAACATCTCTTAAATCGTACTTGCAGTTCTTGATAGTAAACAATCCACCTGTTCCGTCCGGAGCATAGCTTCTACTTAATAATCTGGATATAATTCGATCGACTTTGTCACAATCAAAACGAGAATCAATCATTCCTCCAAGACCGAGATTGTTAATCATATTCCAAAACCACTGTGCAGTTCGATCTCCCACATCTGGGTCATCCATGATTGTTTCCTCACACCGAATAGACAACGCGATCAACATCTCAAGGACACTACAAGGTGCATCCAATACATCCAATATGTCTTCAGATATATCCTCATATTCATACTCATGTGCAATAATAAATCTGAAATGCATATTTTTACCATCTTCAGCTCTGTTGCGATCTCTTGGAATACTATAAGTGAATTCAAGTTCATGAAGATGTTCCAATAATTTCCGAAAAGAATTATCTGTCGAAAATTTACCGGCACACACATAATCATAAAGCCACTCGAAGTATTCTCTTCGCACATCTTCCTTAAATTCTCCTCTCAATATTATTCCTCCGTTGCTTCATATTCCTCGTCAACACGACAGATCTCATATTCTCTCTGAAGCTCGTCGTTTCTTACGTGAATAATATCTGGCTCATACTCACCGATACGATCGATAGCATAATTACCAATAAGCAGTTCTGCGTCTTCAATCACTTCGTCGTCGAGATCATCCACCAGAAAGCCGTTCGAATATAATGTGAGATTTACAAGGTCGTAACCAGTGTCACCAACAGCTTCTGGCGGAATAACATAAGGAAACATTTCGTCGTCATCATTCACTGATTTTTTCCGTTTTTTTTTACTTCCGCCGTTGGAATATGTTCGATATTTAAGGTCTTTGATTACCTTTTCGCCTTCTTTTTTCTCTTCAGCCGAGAATGCGGGTTCTCCATCATTGTCTTCGGTTTCCAGATTCTCTTCGACTGTTTCCTCTGGCTCTTCCGCGTACTTTTCCTCGGCAGGATATACTGTAATCTCGCCGTTTTCTACCAGCTCATACTTTGATTTAATGATTCGCCATGTTACAAAGGAGCCTGTTGCGGCTCCAATGACAAACATAGCAATTTTTTCAATCGCATTGTTCATTTTACTTACCTCCTTCTGGTAACCAGATATATATTCTGTCATCAATTGTGGTATAATTATATCTTCCAAAACCACACCACGCTTCAACAGTTGCTTTACCAACATTGTTCAAAGCTGCCACTTCTTCAACAGAATATAATCCAAGATTCTTCAAATCACTTAACACATCCACATCTTCGAGATGATTCTCAAGAATATAAATAATTAAATCTCTTCCTTTCATAGGTGCCCTCCTTATATAGCAAACTGTGGATAATCATACGTATCTCGATATGGATTTCCTGACCCGATACTATCGAGTCCTGTCATTCACATCATATCCAGAATGTCACCATCACAATTGAAATCAAGAAGAATTGTTCTCTCAAGACCATTTACAAATCTTCTATTTGCCTCACGATGAGTGTCATAAATTCCGAAATCGATATAGTTATCTCCGACTGGATTCTTTTCATCATAAACCCAACCTGCAATCTGACCAATCTTTGTCTTCTGAATACCAAGTGCATCATACACATCATTCAAGAACAGATAACCCTCAGCCTTTAACCGATCATTCAAGAAGTCCTGCTGTTTTCTAAGAAACATCAAATTCAGCTCTGGGTCTTTTGTCCATCCAGTGCAACCGCAATCATAGAACTTTGCGTACTCGCTGCAATCATCAAAATCAGAAACGTTCACGATTTTTTTCTGAACCTTTTCTTTACCGGTCTTCTCGTCCTTAACTACTTCTTCGATTTCCTTCGCCTTGATGTTGTAACGAAGCTCCTTGTCCAGCTCTTCACCGAAACGTTCCTTTACTCTGCCACGATATTCCTTGAAACTCTTATCTACTGCTGCATATGCCGCTGCAAGTGATACGTTTCTCTTTCTGAGAATATTGTTAGATGTCAGCATGGCTGTGATTGATAATCCGCCAAGGATAACAGCTGGTGCATACAGCTTTACAACCTTTAATCCAGTCTGAACCTTTGTGATTCTGAGATCCTTCTTGCCGTCTTCCTCTGTGTATTCCTGATCTGCGATATATCCACTTTCCATTCCTTCAGAGATTGTCTTCTCTGTCTCTTTCGCCTCATCGAGAATCTTACTCAGCTTTGTTGTAGCGCGACATGCCATCACAGCACTTGTCACCGTACCAATCACGCCTGCAACAACCAAGATCTCTGGGCTATGCTTTTTAACCTTAAACTTTGCCTTACATAATGACCGAGTCATCTTATTTTTCAAATCATTCTTCATAATATTAAATCTCCTTTTCCATATTTATTGGTGTACCAACTGTTCCGACACTTCCGCTCGAGTCTGTCGGTGTAAAATGATCTCCCGGCATAGGATACTTAAACCGGAACATCAAATAATTTGCAGCATCGATCAAATGCTCACTGTTATGATCTTTCTTAAATGCGTCCAGACATAGCTCGGCAGTAGCAAGTGCGTCCACTCTGCCACTTGCGAAGTTATCTCTTGCTGGACCATATTTATGAAACGAAATTTCAATCCTGCTCTTTCGTTCCTTGTCAAACTGTTCTGAATATTCAGATTTCAAAATATCATTCATGCATATCTCTCCTACTTAATTGGTCTTGGTCTAGGAAGCTTGATCCAATAACCTTCACGTACCTCAACAATCTCCGCGTTTCTAAGACTTGTCCATCCATAATCGTTGTACGTATATCTACCGGATACATCAATACCGATCAAATCATACAAATCAGCAACACTCACAGATTCATAATTTTCGATCAGATCGCTCATTGCATCCAACACATCATCCGCATCAGCTCGAGATTCCAAGATAATATCATCCAAATTAAATATAGAATTTGAAGATCTGCGATCATCTCTTCTATCTCGATCTCTGTCCGAATATGTTCGATATGACACATAAGAAGCGTTTGAGCTACTTTTCCGTCCACGAGTTTCGCCGTACAAAATCATGTCGACACCATCCTTGACAATATCAGAAAATGCCTTCTTCATTGCTGGAATCAGTACATCCAAAAATGCATGAGAACCAACGTCTTTTGCACTATCGGCGATCAATGCTTCCTTAAGCTTACTTACTCCTTTCTTCTTTTTTGTTTTGACAGTTCCTGACACTACCTTTTTTACTTTCGGAGTACCTTTTTTTGTTGCTGCCTCCTGCTTTGCCTTGTGCGAGTTAGGTTTGCATTCAATGTCTAAACTCATCTGTTACCCTCCTTTAACTTGCCTTTACAATCGGACCATGTAATACAACCTTTGCCATCGATGGTCTGTTGCTGGCTTTTTTAAATTGATAAGCCAAATTGTTCCTGGCTTTGGCTTCTGAATTTGCCCAAGTTTCGCCTCTCCATCTATTCGTAATGAGATGATTCGATTCTGAAACCTGCCCTTCAAATACGTATCTATACATAGGCATAACTTCCTTCCAAAAAAGAAAAAAGGGAAATGCCTTGTATAGGCATCACCCTTTCGACCGATAGAAATTACTCTTCAGTTGTTTTGCTACTGTCATCCTCTTTGTCTCCTTCAAGGTAGTACAGTCCATCCTGATCATCTTCGTCCTGTCTTGCTGCTGAGATCAACATCGCTACTGCGAATCCGCCAACTGCCGCACCAATGTAGGAAACCGGTTTCTTGATCTTATTTAAGATCTTCTTAACCTTTGATTCCTCCTTGGCATCAGCCTTTGAGTTTTCATCAGTTGCGTTGTTGTCTACAACTTCAACATCCTTCTCGTCGACAACCTCGACATCCTTTACTTCCTCATTCTTAACATTGTTTCTTGACATAGTTTTGTCCTCCTTAAATATAATTTTTTACTCTGTCATAATAGTGCTTGTATTTTTCGCGAATTACGATAATTTTGAATAATCGTACCGCGGTGCTACATGATAGTCCAATACGAGACATGGTTCGCCATTTGACATTTTGCCTGCTGGCATATCGATTTCAATTTGCCCATCTCGATTGAGGTTCCATCCAAGATCGTCGCTGGTGCATGTGTGGGGAAGATCTCCACCAATAGCCACGATTTCATCATAGAATTCACTGAGCGATACATACTCTTCCATTCCACCAGTAAGGCGATAATTCAAATCATTGATTACTCGTCTTACGTCTTCTACATTTGCCTGGAAATATCGTCCAGATACAGGCTCAAGAAACCACACCTTGTTTGCACCTGCAATTATTACATTAGATGCGTTTGGTGTTTCGTTGATCTTTTTCTGAGCAACCTTTTCCTGTATCTTCTGCTCTTTTTCCTTGCCAATCTCCTCTACCACACGCTCCTTATACTCAGTCAGAGCATTTCTTGAGAGTTCATATGCCGTAGCAAGAGCAGCATTGCGTCGTGCATTTACTGTATTTGCACCAATAATACAAGCTACAGATGCACTGCATGTAAGTACGACTGGAATATATGGCTTCCATGCTGCCTTGATTGTTTCTGGTACTGTAAGCTTGTCTGTGTCTGCCTTATCCTTCGCTTCTTCAATCAACTGAAGCGCCTTGGGCGTTGCTTTTGCCGCAAGAACGACAGATGATATCATTCCTGCGATTCCTAATCCGGTTAAGATTTCCGGACTGTGTTTTACGAGACCTCTTTTTGTGCTTTTCACAAATCTCGCAAATGATTCTTTACTCATGTTTGATTCCTCCTATCAAATATAAAAGAAGAGCCCGTGTTAGGACTCCTCTTTATCTTCGTTGCTAAGCTCTTCTCTAAGCTCTTCCTTTAATTCTTCCTTCAACAGTTCCCGATCATCGTTCTGAACCTTAAATGAAAGTAATGTTCCAATCACTCCCATCGCAGTCACAACGGCGCTCAAAACTGTCGTTGAATTAAACTTTTCTTTCATAGATGGCTTACCTCCTTTCCATAATAGCCGATGTTTTTCGTGCGAATGTTACTATCAAAATATCATTGATTACTGGTATTTCCGTGCTGAAAAAATAGAAGACCCAATGTTTCCATTGAATCCTCTATTTGAAAATTACTCTTCAGTCTTGTTTGATTCTGGCATTTTCTTGTCCATCATCTTAATTGCAAATCGATAAGCCACCTGCGTAACGAACTCGCCTAATTCTTTACCTACGATGACTCCGAAAGCAATGTTAAATCCTGCCTTTCTCAAAAACTTCAAATCTGCCTTATTCATATTAAAACCCTCCTTTTGTATTTTTTCATAATAGCAAATGGTTTTTTCGCGAATCAATAATAGCAATTATCATCGTCATACCCTATTCGTGGTTCCCACGGCATCTGGATGACAATACATTTCTTACCATCGATTTCAATTTCTCTATGATCAAAATCAATCCAATAAAGCTCATCCATGACACACCATCCAGCTTCCCAGCCAAAATCAGTAGGTTCCAAGCCCAAGAACCCATAGAATTCATTTAGCATCTGTGATCCACGTAATACAAAATTACGGTTCGTATGGTACTCCGCTGATATAACTTGCTCCAACGTTGATTCAAAGAATCGCTTGCCATATTCGTCATAGAACAATCGTTTCTCTCCGTGATTCTCGTCGATATATAAGGTCGCACAATCACAAATACCAGGAGCTTCTATGTACATAGTCTCCGCTTTTTCAGCAATGATTGCATCGAGAATCTTTCTATCTGCATCTTCACCGTAAATATCTTTTGCTTTTCTACGATAATCTCGATATGATTGATTTATCAGAGCATATGCGCTTGCCATAGATTTCTGAGTGTTATATGAAAGGATCGAAGAACCTGCAATACATGCAATGGTTGAAACACCAAACAATATCGATGGTAAATATATTTTCGTTGTTGTCTTGGCTTTTTCCAATGTTGTTAATTCGGATCCTTTGTTTTCTTCGGCTTCTTCTAATAGTTTAATAGCCTTTGGGGTTGCTCGTACAGCTGTTACAGAAGTCACTATAACCCCTGCACATCCAAGACATGCTAAAATCGTTGAAGAGTGCCTTTTGAGAAATAATTTCGCATTGATCAATAGATCATCTCCTTTCTTATAAAAAAAAAATAAGAGAGCCGTAGCTCTCCTATTTCTTATTCATCTTGTTATAATATTTTTTTGAATTCAGCATTAGCCTCATTCAAAGCTATTTCGTCTATTTCCAGAATAGATTTTTGGGGATATTTCATAATCAAATGGATTATCCGGCATACTCCAATATATGCACATACAATCGCATCTAATATTAAATACCATTTCGTAATCTTTCCGATAATTTTAATAGCCTTTTTCATACTAAGCCCTCCTTAAAAATATTATTTCATAATACCCAATGAAAATTTCGCGAAAAATAAGAGAGCCGTAGCTCTCCTATTTCTTATCCTTATCCACCTTGTTCAGGATCGCATAAATTAATGCGCCAGCCAATATTGCTATAACTGCATTCATTATTTTGTCTCCTTTCCTATATGTTTTCATAATAGGCTTTGTAAATTTCGCGAAAAAGAAGAGCCCATTAGGACTCCTCGTCTTTGCCATAACGATCTTCATAATAATTGTCTTCATTATGCTTCTCTTCTTTGCTATTACGTACCATCGTTAGTACAATTTCCACAATAAGACATATTACAAGATACACTAAAAATCCAATCCAGTATCTTTTCAGCCATGCTATTTCTGGTTTCAATACCTCGTCTTTGTACTTCTTCAATGCTTTAATCATAATGTTTTCTCCTTTCATTTATGAAAACTGTTAATATTGTCATAATAGGGAAAGCAATTTTCGCGAAAAATAAGAGAGCCGTAGCTCTCCTATTTCTTGGATTTCTTTTTCTTGGTTAAGGATTTAATAATTCCTACAACCACCAATACAAATACAATTACATCTCCAAACACCAATAAGAATCCTGCACCCCCGGCTAATACCGCAAATGCTAAAACCACTATTGTTATTAAAGCTGCAATAATTAATAATGTTGTAAGTATCATATAAATATACCTTCCTTTCTTTGATTTCCTCATAATACAGTATGTAATTTTCGCGAAAAAGAAAAGGAATAGACTCTGTCGAATCTACTCCCAAATAACTACTTCTTCAAACCTCGCATTAATTCGTCTCTTAAGTCTAAATAAGCTTTAGCCTCTCCTCTAAACTGCGATTCAATAGGCAGTTTATGCTCAATTGCAAACATCATATTTTGCAATGCATATCTTGCCTTATCGTCCAACAATTTAATCATCTTCTTTGCTTCTTTTTTCTTAATATTCATAACACATACCTCCGTTTATGTAATGTAGTTTATTTTCATAAAGGGATATGTTTTTTACGCGAAAAAGAAAAGACCCAATGTATTTCTACACTGAGCCTTAGCATTCCTAATAATCTTCCATATCAGTTTTGTCTAATATTTCGCCATCAACATTAAAATTAAGCATATAGTTTGATGTTCCGTCTTCTTTTGAAATTCCAAAATCGATCATTTTTCCTGGAGCATAAATCCATCCAACGATTTGTCCAGCTTTAGTTGGTGCTATTCCTAATAATTCAAATACTCTATTTAGAAATAGATATCCGCTACGCTGTAGTAAATCATTGGCATAATCTTGTATGTACTTTAGGAAATAAATGTTCAATTCTGGATCTCTTGCCCAAGAAATACAAGAATCATCAAATCTCTTAGAATACTTACTTAAAATTTCTGTTATTGCCATAAATATCACCTCCATAAAACTGTGTGTTTTCTACGCGAATTCAAATATATCGCCGATCAAAACATGTTTCCCATCGTTCTCGCTTTATTGGTTTCATCTTCAAAGCCCACATAATTTGCCGTACAGAGACGGTCGGATACAATTCTTCGACTGGCTCTCCAGCTCTCTCATCGAAAAACTTCTTAAATCCCGGATGCAAATATAAAGTATTATTCAACCACGGGTCTATTTCGGTCCACCAAGTTGTTTTATTCTCCGGGTTATATCGCTGCTGAATCACAGCTAAGCCCTTATTACCTATCAAATATAATGTGCACCTGCTATAGACTGGGTGATTACATTCGTATATCTGTCCATATATTGAATTGTATAATTTTGGTTTTTCGTAATGATATCTCATAATAAAATATATAAAAAAGAAAGAGCCTGCGATTTTTCAACCACAGGCCATTTCTGATAACTCGATATTATGCTTCAATATCCTTCTGAGTATCGTCAATCAACTCATCGAGTTTCTTCAAAGCTAATTCCTTATCGTCCTTAGCCAGAAGTTCACGAAGTTCTTTCAAACTTCTCAGTAATTTTCTACTGAATGCAACAAATTCTTTCATGTTATCTTCCATTTACCTGCCTCCTTAAAGCAAGCCCTTTCCGTTAAGATAAGGACAATAATATAAATAATTATATATCATCCTTTCATAATAGTCGATGTTTATTTCGCGAAAAACTAAGACGCCAAGTTTCCTCAGCGTCCCGTTTTGAATAATTATCTCTTCTTTGGAATAAACGCATTCAAAATATTCCGACCCAATGTGGATGTGACTGTCGATGACGAATCAAATTTGAATGTCTTTCCAATGGCATACAACGATAATGCGGTTGATGTAATAAAAGTTCCGATAGAAATCCGGTTCCGAGTCTTCTCTTTCTTCGAATCGTCTGCCGCCTGAGTAACCTTAAATTCGTTCTCAGCTACAGTCTTATTGACATCAATAAGCTCTTTCCGGATATTATCGACTTCTGATGCAACAACCTTATACTCGTCTGAGCCTGGTTCCATGTCATTCAATAATCCCTTCTTCTCCTCGTAGTCATTCCACAATGCTTCCTTAATTTTGTCCATTGCTTTATACCTCCTTAAATTTTATTCATAATAGCCCACGTTATTTACGCGATTCCATATGCACTGAAAAAATAACATCTTTACTCTTACGAATCTTATCCATAGACTCGTGATCTTCCAATTCTACGTACAAAGAGTCTTCGTCCGTAATAATGATAGATCCCAATGTTTTCTTCTTCCGCCACCACTGAAAATATAAAAGCCAAAGAATGTTGGTAATCACCAAAGTAATCGCTAATGCAACCATTTGTTTTCCTCCTTCCATTTTGTTTTTATGAAAACCCCACCCGGGAATTTTTCCAATATCAAAATATCATTTATTATGGGTTTGTCTGTGTTGTAAAATATAAAATTCTAATCTAGATTAAAAATAAAAAGAGAAGAAGCCCATGTTAGGCTTCCTCCCTCTTCAATTTCTTCTCAAATTTGTTTAATACGATAATTGCTATAACGCATACAGTAATTAATACCAAACCTATGATTGTAATGTTCATAGCTTTCTCAACTGTAGATAATGTATACACATATGTATAAAAATCCCAAATCTTGAGACAAGTATGATCCAATCCAGTCATACGCTCTGTAATCATAACTGCTAAATAATTATATAAATTCATCATATAAATCACTCCTTTTTATGAATTGTTTTCATAATAGGAAATGTAATTTTCGCGAAAAAGAAAAGAATACATCAATTCCACTCGAAGGACGCCGATATTTCCCTCAGGCTCATGGTATATCTTTCGATATAGTTCATCTTTCGATCTAGCCTCGTGCATAGTTTTCACTATTATCTCCTTCCCGATTAGTTTCCAATGATGCTTGGATCCTCAAACTTCACTGCCCTTTCGAGTGTCTATTCTCTCATAATACACCTTGTAATTTTCGCGAAAAAGAAGAGCCCATTAGGACTCCTCGTCTTGTTCGAACATAATGATGCTGCATACACCTCCAATTGTTGCGAGTATAAGCATAAACATTCTTCCTTCTGGTCTTTGATAGAAAAATATATCAATCACCAGCATAAGAACCAATACTATACTCATGATAATCGTCAGTATGTTTTTCACTGTTCTCACCTCCCATAGAATAGGATGATATTTATGCGAAAACAAAAGAAAGAAGCCCATGTAGGACTTCCTCCTTAATCAACACATTCAACAAACCAAATTCCTGCAATAATAAATGCTACTATTACAAATAGTTTTAACATAATAATCATCCTTTCCTTTTTATGATATGTTGTCTTTGTTTTCATAATAGGAAATGTAATTTTCGCGTAAAAAAAGAAAGAGCCCTTGTTAGGGGCTCGATCCTTCTATAATTTTGCTTTAAGATTAAGCACAATCATTTCCTGTCGATAGACATCATTGTTGAGTCTTGCTAATTTTGCACGTTCTGCTTTATACAGCTTCTTAAGCGCTTCTTCCGGTTCATCGTCATAATACCAGATCGTACCATCAAGAATGCATCCTTCCTCGGACGCCACAATAACCGATCCTCCCTGCTGAGGTCGAAATGCGGTCGTCCCAGGTATGGTGTGTCCATCTTCTTTGGTAATCGCATCCTGATGAAAAACCTCTCCGAAGCATTTCGTCATTCCTGTTTTTGTAACCTCGTACAAATAACAAGTTCCTAAACTCTTCATCTCCATAATATTGTTCCTCCTTAAAAATATAAATTATAGTTCCATAAAACAATCTGTTTTCTACGCGAATTCTAATCTAGATTAGAATTTTAATCTCGTACATTGCTAAGCAGCCAAAAAAACTTTCGATACATGTCATAATATGTATCTCTACAACATGGAATATTGTGGCGAGCTCGAAGCGTATCGTATGATAATCCTTCCGTCACACCACACACAAGATATTTTGCCAATGACTCATCTGTGTTCTTTGCCGTTTCCGTAATCATCTTCATCCGGTCTGAATAAAACATCCTTTTTCCTGCAATCGTTGCCGTTGGATCTGGAATATTTTTTGTTTTTGACGAATTAGTAACATCGCTTATATGTATATGTTTTGATAAACCATACAAAGAATTGTATGAACTTTTCCAAATAGGATATTGCAAACAAAAATGACGTAATTCGTAATACCGGTGTTTTTCAATCCAATATGGATTTCTCTTTGATAATTCAGATTTCATCGCGTTACTCCTTTCCAAATATAACCAGTTTCAGCATACAATTTCTTAGGAGATATATAATAATTGATCCGTCCGTACTTACTATTCATTTGTTCTATGGACGTTATTACTTTACCCCTCCTAGTAGCGGTCCCTATGTCCAGATATCCAGTCACAATACCCGCTCTAATCCAGTTTGCATCCTTACCGTATACTCTAGCAGCTACTGCTACCGGAACTGAACCGGGACCAAATACTATATCTTGCATCTTTTCACCTCCTTGTGACACGAATATACATCAATCGCTATGATTCGTCACGACAACTTAGGTGGATTTGGTTGTTATATAGGGAGGGGTAATTCAAAGAAATATACGAATAAAATAAAAAAGCCTGCTGACATTTCTATCAACAGGCTTGTAAATGATCGGCGCTACGATTAGTGCATTTCTACACTCCATTCTAATACATAACGAAACTGTAATCTTGGTCGTCTTCTTAACTCGCCAGAGCAATAAGGGCAACGACTGTATTCTGATTCGTCGTACACCCGGTCGCAAAATGGACACATCTGCATTGTTTTTTCACCTCCCCATAAAATTATAGATATATTATAGCATACGAATATAAATATTGTATATTGTTTTTGATTTTATTTGGAAGAATTATCCATATCGTCATCTTTATGCTCTTTAAGCCAACGTTGCATTGTTCTCTCGGATGGGTATTCTTCAAATCCGTACGTATCCGGCGTAATAAATCCTTCGACGACCCCTTCGTAAATGTCCTTATCATATTGTTTGTACGATAAAACATCATCCGGATATCTCAATGTCATGTGTCCACAATCTTTACATTTGAGTCTTTCAACCTTAATTGGTACTGCGACTCGACCCTTGTCGTATACTTTTCTCAACCTCCAATCATAGTGCTTCAAATTCTTACAACCGCCTTCACATTTTCCTTTTGGCATTTTCATCATGCTCCTTCCCAAAAAATTTGTTACATAATAAGTAAGACGATAATTGATCGAATTCCCATGATGTAGTTTGCCCAAACGGTTGACAAAATAAAAAAACGTAGTAATATAGTTCGCACAAAAATAGAAAGGAGTGATGCTTATGCTCACAAAATGTCCAGAATGTGAATTACAGGTCAGCGATAAAGCACTAACTTGTCCGCATTGTGGTTATCCGCTCTCAAAACAAACGCAGGTTCGTCCAAGGACAACTAAGCGACGACGATTGCCTAATGGCTTTGGAAGTATTACTGAGATTAAAAACAAACCATTGAGAAATCGTTTTAGAGCCAGAGTTACAGTTGGAAAGACACCAGATGGCAAACCTATTTTGAAACAGTTAAAGCCAACTTGCTATTTCCCAACATACAACGAGGCATACGAAGCATTGATGGAGTACAGACGAAATCCTTATGACTTGAATAATGATTTAACAGTGAAAGAGTTGTATATGAAATGGAGCAAAGAATATTTTTCTGACATATCACCGTCCGCTACTCGATCTGTTACAGCAGCATGGTCATATTGCTCGTCCATATATGACATGAGAGCAAAAGACGTTAGAGCCCGGCACATAAAAGGATGCATCGAGGAAGGATATCGAATAGGAACAAAAGGTAAGGAAAAAGACAAAAAGATTTACCCATCCCCAGGGATTAAATCGAGAATTAAATCTACGTTCAATCTATTGCTTGATTACGCTGAAGAATATGAGATTGTAGATAAGAATTATGCCCGGACGTTCAACTTATCTGACGACATAGTTGAGGATATCGAAAACTCTAAGAAACCACATATTATTTTCAGCGAAGATGAAATTGATAAATTGTGGAAAAATATAGGAGTTGTAAAATATGCTGATTGGGTGATTATTCAGATGTATATGGGGTGGCGACCACAGGAACTCGCTACCTTACGTCTTGATGAAGTGAATATGAATGAATGGTATATGAAAGCCGGAATGAAGACGAATGCTGGCAAACAACGTATCGTCCCCATCCACGCAAAAATAAAAGGGCTTGTGAAAATGAATTATGACAAAGCAATAGAATTAGGAAGCCCTTATCTATTCAATGATAAAGGACAAACACATGCCGGTTCTTATGCTGTTACATACGACAAATATAAGAACCGCTTTACGAAGGTGATACAGCAATTGAAATTGAATCCTGAGCATAGACCTCACGATCCAAGAAAAACATTTATCACTCGATGTAAGAAAGCAAACGTAGACGAATATGCTTTAAAGGAGATGGTTGGACATAATATCCAAGATATAACCGAATCCACTTACACCGAAAGAGATGTAGAGTGGCTTAGAGAAGACTTAGAAAAAATACAATAAAAAGGGAACCAATCAGTTAAGAAAGGTTCCCATATATTTGACATTATAGTGGTCAAATGTAGTAGTCAAGTAATGGTCAAATAGTGGTCAAACGATGTACATTTTGTCACATTTTATCACTTTTGACTACTTCTAGAAATCTAGCATTTACGCCATTTTCTTAGAACTTTCCAGCCTTTGCTGCTTCCTCAACAGAAACTGCAACTGCAACAGTAGCACCAACCATAGGGTTGTTACCCATACCGATCAGACCCATCATCTCTACGTGAGCTGGTACAGATGAAGAACCTGCGAACTGTGCATCACTGTGCATACGTCCCATAGTATCTGTCATACCATAAGAAGCAGGACCTGCTGCCATGTTATCTGGGTGAAGTGTACGACCTGTACCACCACCGGATGCTACGGAGAAGTACTTCTTACCCTGCTCGATACATTCCTTCTTGTATGTACCTGCTACCGGATGCTGGAAACGTGTTGGGTTTGTTGAGTTACCTGTGATAGATACACCAACATTCTCATGATGCATGATTGCAACACCTTCCTGAACATCGTCAGCACCATAACACTTAACAGTTGCACGAAGACCTGTTGAATATGGCTTCTCATATACTATGTTCAGCTTAGCTGCCTTGTAATCATACTTTGTCTCAACAAATGTAAATCCGTTAATACGTGAGATAATCTGAGCTGCATCCTTACCAAGACCGTTCAAGATAACACGAAGTGGCTTCTGACGTACCTTATTAGCCTTCTCTGCGATACCGATTGCACCCTCAGCAGCTGCGAATGACTCATGTCCTGCAAGGAAACAGAAACACTCTGTCTCTTCCTCAAGGAGCATCTTACCAAGGTTACCATGTCCAAGACCTACCTTACGGTGATCAGCAACTGAACCCGGGATACAGAAAGACTGAAGTCCTTCACCGATTGCTGCTGCAGCATCTGCTGCTCTTCTGCAACCCTTCTTAATTGCGATTGCTGCACCAACTGTGTAAGCCCAGCAAGCATTCTCAAAACAAATTGGCTGAATCTTCTTAACCTGATCGTAAACATCAAGTCCAGCGTCCTTTGTAATCTTCTCAGCTTCTTCGATAGAGCTGATACCATAGCTGTTCAATACAGCGTTAATCTGGTCAATTCTTCTTTCATATGATTCAAATAAAGCCATTGTCGTTTCTCCTTTCCTCTTATTCCTGTCTAGGATCGATAATCTTCACTGCATCAGCAACACGGCCATACTGACCCTTTGCCTTCTCCCATGCTGTGTTAGGATCATCACCCTTCTTAATGAAGTCTGTCATCTTTCCAAGAGAAACGAACTGGTATCCGATAACTTCGTTATCTGCATCAAGTGCGATACCTGTTACATAGCCCTCAGCCATCTCAAGGTAACGAACACCCTTCTCCTTAGTTGCGTACATTGTACCAACCTGAGAACGAAGGCCCTTACCAAGATCCTCAAGACCTGCTCCAACTGCAAGACCGTCATCAGAGAAAGCACTCTGTGTACGACCATAAACAATCTGAAGGAACAGCTCTCTCATAGCTGTATTGATAGCATCACATACAAGGTCTGTGTTCAGAGCCTCAAGGATTGTCTTACCCTGCAGAACCTCTGCTGCCATAGCTGCAGAATGTGTCATACCGGAACAACCGATTGTCTCAACCAAAGCCTCTTCAATTACGCCATTCTTAACGTTCAGTGAAAGTTTACAAGCACCCTGCTGTGGTGCGCACCAGCCAACACCATGTGTAAAACCAGAGATATCTTCAATCTTCTTTGAGTGTACCCACTTTCCTTCTTCAGGAATAGGAGCTGGCTCATGCTTTGCGCCCTTGGCTACTGGGCACATGTTTTCAACTTCCTTCGTGTAAATCATTGTGGAACTCCTTTCAATATTAAAATTTTATAGAGAGATGCTTTTTTCATGCAAAGCACCATCAACTACATTTTCTCACAAAGTCATAATTTCGTCTACACCTTTTTTGTCATTTTTTGTAGAATATGCAAACATGGCTAGTACCTGCATTTCTCATAACAAATCCGGATTATTCCTTTGTCTTTCCAAGCTTCTTATCTGCTTTCTTGTCTTCCTTTTTCTCTTCCTTTACAGGTGTATCCTCTTCCTCATCCTTTACGACTGCGGAACCTGCTTTTTCAATCTCTGCGATTGCGTTCTTGTGCATTGGGATACGGCAGTTCTTGTTGTTACCGAACTCTACGATAACTGTTGTATCATCTACGATATCAAGGATTGTACCATAGAAACCACCTGTGGTCATGATGTTGTCACCCGGTTCCATTGCCTTGTGCAGATCTTCCATCTGCTTCTTCTGCTTCTTCTGTGGACGGATGATCAGTAACCACATGAATCCGACTAAGATTACAATGTAGATAACCCAGAACAATCCACTTGGCTGTTTTGCTGTTGTTGCTGTTGATTCCAGTAATGTTAATAACATGTCTTAAAACTCCTTTTATTTATTCTTGATTTTGAAAGCCTTCTAATTTCTGTCGTTTATATTCACTATAACGATGTTCTTCGATTGCCTCCCGAATCTCACTCATCATATTATTATAAAAATATAAATTATGCAAGACGCAAAATCTCATTCCAAGCATTTCCTTTGCTTTGAGCAGATGGCGGATATAGGCTCTCGAATACCTCTTGCACGCCGGACATCCACAGCTTTCCTCAATTGGGCGCTCATCCAGTTCATATTTTGCGTTGAACAGATTCAACTTGCCATGGTTCGTGTAGACATGGCCATGTCTTCCATTCCGGGATGGGTATACACAGTCAAAAAAATCAACCCCACGTTCTACAGCTTCCAGTATATTCGCCGGTGTACCAACGCCCATCAGATAGGTTGGCTTGTTCTCCGGCAGATACGGAATAACCGACTCGATAATCCGATACATCTCCGCATGTGTCTCTCCAACTGCCAGTCCGCCGATTGCATAACCGTCTAAATCCATGTCTGCAATCCGCTTCGCATGCTCGATACGGATATCATCTATAACGCCTCCCTGATTGATACCGAAGAGCATCTGCTGCTTGTTAATCGTATCTTCGAGACTATTCAGCCTATGCATCTCCCGCTTGCACCGCTCTAACCAGCGTGTTGTACGGTCTACCGATGGCTGGATGTAGGAACGGTCTGCCTTGGCCGGTGCACATTCATCGAATGCCATTGCAATCGTAGATGCAAGGTTTGACTGAATCTGCATACTCTCCTCCGGTCCCATAAATATGAGACGTCCATCAACATGCGAATGGAATGTTACACCCTCTTCTTTAATCTTTCTGAGTCCTGCAAGTGAGAATACCTGAAATCCGCCGGAATCGGTCAGAATTGGCTTGTCCCATACCATAAACTTATGCAAACCGCCGAGTTTCTTTACAACCTCGTCGCCTGGTCTCACATGCAAATGATAGGTGTTTGACAATTCCACCTGCGTTCCGATCGTCTGCAGATCCTCCGTCGATACCGCACCCTTGATGGCGGCGGCTGTACCGACATTCATAAAGACCGGTGTCTGGATCACGCCATGCGGTGTCGTAAATTCGCCACGCTTGGCACTTCCATCTTTGGTAATCAATTTGTAACTCATATTGTTGCTCCTTTATTTTAAATCACTTGATATCTTAACTTGTTTTTTTGTCTTATGCCCGATATAATAATTCTGTCACACCGGGCATGATTTCATTCTCTGTGACATATTCTATACTACCAAGGCAGGTGATACTATGTTTCGTATCTGGGGAAAAATAATGAAAGATAACCGTCTCGTCAAAGACCATACCGTCTGCATCGAGGACTATACCATGACGCGTACAAAAAAGGTGTATGCCGCCCTTGACGAGCTATGCTACACCTTTGATTTAGCGAAGCCTATCTGGTTAAAATCCAACCAGCAGGATTTTATTCGTCATGCAAGAACCCGGTTCACGCAGGATAATTTCATCGAATCCATCGATTTTGATTATCTTGACTTTCAGGTCATCGAGGAGGACTACTGATTATTCCTGATCAGAGTCCTCTTCGTCTGTTTCCTCGTCATATGCTGTATCATCTTCCGTTTCGGGATCTTCACTTATCTCTTCATCTTCTTCTGTTGCTTCTTCATCTCGGTTTTCTTCTATTCCACTGTTTTCTCCACTGTCTTCTGCATCTTCCCAGGATTCATATGCTTCATCTAGCCCAGTCTGTGTATCCTCAGAATCTTCGCAGTTTTCCTCCGACGCACCTTCGATTGGATCTGTCTCCACCGGTTCTGTCTCTTCCGTTGAATCTGTCTCCGCCGGTTCTGTCTCTTCGGATTCGGACTCCTCTGCGTCATCTTCCTCTGCGGATGCACTCGCAGGAGCCTCTGCTTCCTGTCCATCATCCTCTGAAAAATAATCTGAATAATCGGTTGTGTCACGAGATACAGTCTGAACGGTTGTCTCATCTAACATCTTATTGATTTCTTCTAAATCAGCCGCGCGCAGACTTCCGATGATCTTTGCAATCTCATTTAACTCATCAATGACACCATTTAATTCATTTAAGTTTGTCTCGCACAGATCTGCGGAGGACTGTGCATTTGCTGCGATTTCTTCACTGGCAGCCTGCTGATTTGCCAGACCGTCAATGATGGAATTGTTCGATGCATCCAGATTTCCAGACAGCTTATCAAGCTGCTTCATATCGCCAGATAACTCCTCAACCGCACCTGCAATTGTCTGGAAGCTTCCGTCTGCCGCCTCAATATATTTTGCCTGCTCAGATACCGCCTCTACACTTCTTCGAACCAGATCCGATGTGTGATTGGCAAGATCTGTCACACCCTTCAGAAGCTGTGTGATGCTATCGATGGAACTTCTTGTATCATCTGCCAGCTTCCGGATTTCATCTGCAACTACGGCAAATCCACGTCCCTGTTCTCCGGCACGTGCTGCCTCAATGCTCGCATTTAACGCAAGCAGATTTGTCTGGCTGGAGATCTGATAGATGATCTGTGTGATCTCCTCTGCAGACTGGATCTTCTCGCAGAGTTCTTCGGATACACGTGTTACATCTTCATTTGCAACATTGATATCGTCCGACTTATCCTTCAGACTTTCAATAATATCTAAACCGGACTTTACAGATTCGATTGCCCGGTGTGTCGACTGTACGGTATTGTCCTTGACGTCGATCAGGTTATCAATAATATCCTGAATCTGCTGTGTCATCGTTGTTGACACTTCCATATTCTCTGCCGTATCGGTAACGCCGGTTGAAATGGCATCAACAGACTTCGTTACTTCTGCTGTCGCTGCCTGGAAGTTATCCAGCTTTGACTGCAGCTGCTCGATATGCGCATTTCCGTTATCAACGACCTTGACCATGTTCTCTGTGATTTCTTCCTGATATGCAACATGGTACTCAATTTCCTGACGGTCTGTCTCCTGCTCGCGCAAAGTAATGTTACAAGCCATCAGAATTCCAAATGTGAAAATAGCTGCTAAAAGCAGAATCTCTATCCATGTAGCTGATAGTGCAAATCCATGCTTTGCGATCTGAATGATCGTCTCAACCAGAATGCCGAGTGTTGATACGCCACATGTCACACGGATATGGAACGTATCCATATAGATGATACACATGCCCATCGCGATAAAGATCGGAAGTGCCTCCATCACCGAGCCGGATACAAATACAGACACAAGTACCAGCACAGAAAATGCTGTGACCGATGTGAATTTCATCAGTTCACTGCGGTCATTGATCAGCTGGAACACAACATTTCCAACCGCAAACAATGCAAATAATACCAGCAGCGGCACAAATCCCTCCTGTGTCTTATGATTAATAATCAATACTACGATTTTCGCGATTGCAAAAGCAACCATCACCTTCATCGCCAGATCATTTTTCTTCGCTAATCTCGTTCCATTCATAATGTATGTACCCCATGTCTTTCGTTCTAACAAGTTTCCGTTGCGCATAAATATACGCCATGTCATATATGTTTAAAATTATAGCAAATTTGTAATATAAAGTCCATAGACAAAATCCACTTATCCGCGCTTTCTACTTGTATATTCTACCTAAAAATGCTATCTTAATTCAAAGAACCAAAGACTTGAACGGATGCAAAAATCGCAATCGAAAACCAATCAAAGGAGTTATTATGTTTCAGATTGAACATATCTCAAAATCATACGGAAAAAAACAGGTGCTGAACGATGTGTCTTTTCCCGTCCCGGAAGGCTGTGCCATCGGGATTTTAGGCGTCAACGGCTCCGGGAAATCCACGTTGCTTTCCTGCATTGCAAAAAAATATGCCGGAACACCAGATGTAAGAATCGGCTATGTCCCACAGGAAAATCCGCTCTATGATGAGCTAAAGCCTGTGGATAATCTGCGTATGTGGACGAACAAACGCAAATCCGAAATCCTGCAGGCATTGCAGGCACCACCGCTCGCCCAGCTTGGAATCCAGACATTTCTGGATACTCCGGTCAAAAATATGTCCGGTGGTATGAAAAAGCGGCTCAGTCTCGCGTGTGCCCTGCTCGATGCACCACAGATTCTGCTGATGGATGAGCCATTTGCAGCACTGGATCTTCCAGCCAAACAGGATGCCATGCAGTTTATGCGTTATTATTTAAGTCTTGGAAATTCCATTGTGATTGCCTCCCATGAGGAAGCCGTTTTTCAGTTCTGCCACACAGTCTATCTTCTGAAAAATGGCACACTCTTCGATGCGTCGCATCTGCCAGAGGGCACTAATTATATTGATCTGCTAAGAAATTAAATTTAAGAGGAACTTATGTCTCACATCCATATGTTTTTCAATTTCATCCGCGCCAACTGCAAACGGCTGTTACACTATCTGCCATCGATGTTTGTCTCATTGTTACTGTTGCTTCTCCTGACTGGAACCGCAGGATTTTATCTGTCCAGACATCTATATAAGGAAAATGTATTTTCTGCGATTTCCATCGGATACTATCTGCCACAGGACGACAACCTGGACCTAAACCAGCTTGGCATTGGTATGTTACAGGATTTAGAAGGAATGGAGGAAACCGTCCAGCTCGTACAGGTAAACAGCGTCGAGGAAGGCTATAACATGCTTGCTTCGCATGAAATCCTGTATCTGATCATCGTCCCGGAGCAGTTTTTCTCTGGAATTATGGACAGTACAAATGTACCGCTTGATATCGTTGTTTACGACAACAGCTCCATATCCTCTTATATCATCAACGAATTGTTCATGTCCTACGCCGGACTGCTCGGAACTGCTCAGGCTGGTATTTACAGCGGCCTTGACACGACACGTGCCCACGAATTTACACCGGAACAGATACGTGAGCTTTCCAACCGTGTGAACTTCGTATACCTAGACCGTGTCATGAACAAGACAAATTATATGAAGACGATACAGGCAGAGGATGCAGGAAGTGTGACACTCACACAGCACTATGCCGCATTTGCGATTATATTAAGTCTCTGTTTTCTTGCATTCCTGCTGATTCCATATTTACAGGGAACCGGAAATGGCATCTGCGAATGCATGAAGCTGTATCACCTAAACCGCGGACATATACTGGCAGCAAACATGATCCATACATTTTTAGCTCTGTATATCCTGTTCCTGCCGTGCTATATCGGAATCTCCATCTGGATGGGGCACGCAAACCTGAACGGACTTCTGACGATCATCCCTGCACTGCTTTTGATTGCACTGCTGATCGCCGGAATCGCAACCTTTTCCAGAAGTACCTTTTCCGCAAATATCTGTCTGTTATTTGTTGTGCTGGTGCTTGCCTACTGCGGTGGCGGACTTCTACCGGATGTTCTGCTGCCAAAGGTGATACAGCAGATCCGTCCGTATCTGCCGGGAACGTATGTAATGCAGATTTTCTGCCACGCACTTTATTAAACATTTGGGAGTTTTGTTATGAACCGACTGATTGTCGCATGGAAACGAATTTTACATCGAAAGCTATATTGGTGCATGCTGGGCGTCCTGCTCATCTTAACTGGAATCTATGCATTGCTTCCAGCGAAAAGCCAGTCCACAGAAATCCGTGTTGCCGTATATCTGGAAGATACCAGTGCGTATACAACACAGTTCAAAGAGGAATTAGATGCCAGTGCCTCGCTCTATCAGTTTTATTATGTAGATGCGTCCACAGATGTAATCCGGGATGTACAGGCGGGTGATGCAGAATGCGGTTTTGTCCTGCCAGATGGATTTTTCTCCGGCTACATTGCAGGCTCCGGGGAACCAAAGGTTTCCTTGTATGAGACAAGTGCAAGTACACTTTCCTCTGCCATCTGCGAGACATTCTTCCATTATATCTTCAAGGTTGCATCCCCACAGATTCTGGTTGACACGATCGACGATGCAGCGTTGTCTGAAGAGTTAAAAAGCCGCATGCAGGCATATATGAACAGTGACACAATCTTCCGTATGTCCTCTGTCACAGACGGTGCCTACGATTATAAGGAAAATACCTATCGTATCCAGCTTCCAATCTACGAATGCACCTGTCTGCTCGTCCTGTTTGCTTCTCTGTTCAGCCTGATGTTGTTCTTACAGGATCAGGAACGTGGCATCTACATCGCACTTTCTGGCAAACGCAGATATGGTATTTTATGCACGGGACTTCTGGCTGGCATCCTTCCAATCTACGGAATCGGCATGCTATGCAACGGCATCACCTACGGAACTGCAACTCTGTTACAGGTAACACTTGTCAGTCTGCTTGCCTATCTTCTGTCGCTTGTACTTTCGGTGTTTATCAAAAAAAGCCGGACACTTGCCAAGTGGATCCCGGTGCTTTTACTGATTACCATCGTATATTTCTTCGTGAATTATATTCTATGATTTCATATTTTTTAATTATTGGAACATACATTTAATATGATACAAAAACAGGACGAGATCATCCAAAGATCTCGTCCTGTTCTTCGATCTGCGCTCTTGCATTCGTCGCATCGGTTATCTCTTTTAAGATTGCTTTCGCATCGCCAACCGGAATATGTACCGTAAAGACCACATCCTCTGCGAATTCCGTGTTGATGATCGCAACCTGTCTCGTATTCAGGATATATTGTATTTTCCCCATATCCGTATAATTCGTCCGGATCAAAACAGGAAGCAACTGTTGCATTAACTTCGTCGTACACGCTTCTAGGGCTTCCTTTGTTGCCTGCGTATATGCACGGACAAGTCCGCCCGTACCAAGCAGTGTACCGCCAAAATACCGTGTCACAACCACACAGATATCATGGATTCCAGAATTCTGAATCAACTCCAGCATCGGCTTTCCTGCAGTGCCCTGTGGTTCTCCATCATCCGAGAACCGGAGCAGCGGCATCTCAGCGCCCACGGAAAATGCAAAGCAGTTATGCCGTGCATCGTAATGCTTCTTCTTAATCTTCTCGATAAATGCATACGCCTCTTCTTCTGTCTCAACCGGGGCAATCTGCGCAATAAAACGGGATTTCTTCTCAACAATCTCGCCCTCTGCACCTTCGATCAGTTTGATATAATCCATAACGTCCCTTTCAGTTCCGTCTACTTTGTATCCAGAAGCTTCTTCAACTCACTCATAAACGTATCCGCATCCTTGAACTGACGGTAGACGGATGCGAAACGCACATATGCAACCTGATCCAGATCACGAATCTGATCCATTACAATCTCACCAATCTTCTCGCTTTCGATTTCACGCACGCCGAGATTGAAAATCTTGTTCTCGATCTCATCCACACATGCCTCGATCTGATCCACAGATACCGGACGTTTGTGACAGGAACGTACCACTCCTGACTCAATCTTGGAACGGTCATATGTCTCACGATTCTTATCCTTCTTGATTACAATCAGAGGAATCGTCTCTACCTTCTCATACGTAGTAAAACGCTTTCCACACTCATCACACTGTCTTCTTCTACGGATTGCCTCGTTGTCATCTGCTGGTCTTGAGTCAATCACACGCGTATTATCATCTCCGCAAAATGGGCACTTCATATGTTTATTCCTTTCCTCCCTGAATTTTCCGTATATCGCAGGCATCAATATCGACCAGAACAATGTCCGGTCCGATACGCACAATGTTGCAATACCGAATGTAATATTCCGTTCCCGAACCAAAGCAGGAAAATAATTTTCCCGGTCCCGGTACGATGATTGCAAGTATCTTCCCTGTCTCACAATCAAACTCGACATCGGCAACATAGCCGAGCCGCCTGCAATCTTTGCAGTTTATAACTTCTTTTTCTTTTAATTCTAAAAAGCGCATCGCATACCTTCGCTTTTTATAGTTAGTATATGCGAAAGCTTATCGCTTGTCACCTTCAAAAATAAGTACCATCGTTCCAGGTCCGACATGGGCTCCGACGATTGGTCCAACCTCACTCATGATGATCTTATTTGGATGATACTTCTCCTCTACCTTTGCCCGGACATATTCTGCATCCTCCGGACAATCCGCGTGACAGATCAGTACTACATCCTGCTTGTCTGCATAGCTTCCTGTACAGATATCCATCTCTGCAAGCAGCTGGTTTAACGCTTTCTTACGTCCACGCACTTTACTCTCAGCTGCAAGTCTTCCCTCTGTATCCACATGCAGAACCGGTTTCAACTGGATCATACCACCGATGACTGCTGCCGTCTTGGAGATTCGTCCACCTCTCTGCAGATAGGTGAGATCATCCACCGTGAATTTGTGCACGATACGGTGCTTTAACTCTTCGAGTGCCTGCATGTTCTCTGTGACAGACATGCCCTTTTTCTTGTTCTCAATCGCATGGTAGATCAACAGACCGTGTCCACCACTCGCACAGATGGAATCGAAGACACAGATCTCTGCATCCGGATATTTCTCCTGCATCTCTTCCTTGCATACAAACGCGTTGTTGATCGTACTGCTGATACCTGAGGAAAGACAGGTAAATAATACGTCTTTTCCTGCGGACAGTGCCTTCTCAAACTCCTCTTCGATATCGTTGATGTTCGGCGCTGCTGTCTTTGTTCCCTGTCCCGCACGCATGCGGTCATAGAACTCTTTCTTTGTCAGTGTTTTTTCTCTTCCATCAAATACTTCATCGCCGATTTCAAAGCTGATTGGAATAATCACGACGCCCTGTTCCTCGGCATAGCCGACTGGTAAATCGTTCGATGAATCAGTGATAATAACGTAATCTCTTCCCATACTCTCTCCCATCTTATGTATTAATATCGTGATATACAAGTCGTACATAATTACGAATTCCACACAGACACGCTCTCGCTCGGTTCATCACGCAGTGGTACTAAATTCACGGCAAACAAGTTTGCCATTCATTAAGTACCAGCGTGCTTCAACGGTCTGTGTCAGAATTGTAATTATGTACAACTTGATACACTTTATTATATTAACACATATCGTCTACTTTATTATTTTAACCGGGCACTTTTCCTTGCATGTGCCACAGCCGGTACATTTTGCATAGTCAACGACTGCAAGGTGATCCTTCACTGTGATTGCGCCCTGTGGACAGTTTCTCTGACACAGACCACATCCGATACAGCCTGCGCTGCAGACCGCCTTCACATCCTTACCGAATTCCTTCGAGTTACACTCGACGATAGCACCGGCATCTTCCGGTACCATCTCGATGATATGTCTCGGACAGGCAAGTACACACTGTCCACAAGACTTACATTTGTCCTTGTCCACGACTGCCACGCCATCTACGATGGAAATTGCATCAAACTGGCAGGCACGCTTACATGAACCATACCCAAGACATCCGAAGCTGCAGCCCTTTGGTCCGCCGCCCGGTGCATTTGCTGCGATCTGGCAATCCTCCGGTCCGACATAATCATACACATCCTTTGCCTTCTCACAGGTTCCGGCACATTTCACATGTGCGACATGTCTGACACTGTCGATCTCCCCACCGACGATCTCTACAATCTTCTTTGCTACGGCCTCGCCACCGACCGGACAGGCATCCGGCTTCGCTTCGCCTTTTGCGATTGCTGCCGCAAGACCATCACACCCCGGATATCCACAACCTCCACAGTTATTACCCGGCAATGCCTCACGTACTTTAATTTCTTTTTCGTCTACTTTGACTTTAAACTTCTCGCTCGCTACACCCAGAAGGATTCCGGCTAAAATTCCGACAATTCCGATGACCGCAGCCGCGTACAAAATCGATGCTCCCATTTCTTCGCCTCCTCTAAATCAATCCGTTCAATCCAAGGAAAGCGATTGCCATAAGACCGGCTGTGATCAGCACGATTGGCGCTCCTTTGAAGCTTTCCGGTATATCATTTTTATCAATCTTCTCCCGGATGCCTGCCATTACGATAATCGCAATCGCAAATCCGACTGCAGAGAACATACCGTTGATGATAGACTCTCCAATGTTTAAATCATCCTGCACATTTTTGAGTGCGATACCAAGCACTGCACAGTTTGTTGTGATCAGTGGCAAGTACACGCCCAGCGCTTCATACAGCGATGGAATCGTCTTCTTTAAGAACATCTCCACAAACTGTACCAGTGCCGCAATCACTAAGATAAACACAATCGTGTTCAGATAAGAAAGCTTAAGTGGCACAAGCACGAAATGATAAATCACACTTGTCACCGCCGAAGCAATCGTCATAACGAAGATAACCGCACCGCCCATACCGGCTGCTGTGCTTACTTTCTTTGATACTCCTAAAAATGGACAGATACCCATGAACTGGCTCAGGATTACATTGTTCACAAGAGCAGCGGATATCGCTAATAAAATAATGTTCATATCCTACTCCTCCTTTCCCTTGCCTGCACACATGGCATTTGCACAGCTTGCGCAATCTGCCAGTCTGCATGTCTCTGCCTTCTCGCCCGTCTTCTTTGCCTTCTTGATATGACGACGGTTGATAAATGCAATGATAAATGCCAGTACAAGGAATGCGCCCGGTGCCGATACAAAAATACTTGCCGGCTGGAACAATCCCTGATCGGATAAGATCTGGAATACCTTCTCACTTGCATGACTCTCAGCAAAATTCTCAACAGCCTTTACAAAGCCGAATCCGAAGATACTGCCGGAACCAAGGATCTCACGGATGATACCGATTGTCGTAAGTCCGACTGTAAATCCAAGTCCCATACCAATACCATCAAAGATTGATGGAATTACCGGATTCTTTGATGCATAGCTTTCCGCTCTACCTAAGATGATACAGTTTACAACGATCAGTGGAATGAAGATTCCCAAACTGTCATTCAGGCTTGGAATATATGCCTGCAATACAAACTGTACGATTGTTACAAACGAAGCAATGATAACGATGTATGCCGGAATACGCACCTTGTCCGGAATCAGTTTCCGGAGCAGGGAGATCATGAAGTTGCTCATCGTCAGGATTACCATCGTTGTAAGTCCCATGCCAAGTCCGTTAATTGCTGAGGATGTAACCGCAAGTGTCGGGCACATTCCAAGCATCTGGACAAAGGTCGGGTTCTCGGTGATAATACCATTCTTTAAACGTTCTGCTATCTTTCCCATATTACTGTGCACCTCCTGTTGTCAGGAATCGAATTGTACGAAGTGCCGCATTGACTGCATTTGTCACTGCCGATGTGGTAATCGTCGCACCGGACAATGCATCAATTTCACTGTCCTTTGTCGAACCAGTCTTTGTATACTCAAACTTATTTACCTGCTTACCAATAAACTGTGATTTAAATTCATCCGTATCTGCTTCCATACCAAGGCCTGCTGTCTCGTTCAAAGTCAGGAAGGAAATACCTGTGATCTGATACTCGGTATTGATTCCGATTGCCATCTGGATATCTCCGCCATACCCTGCCGTACTTGTAATGAGAATTACATAACCAACCAGTTCATTCTTCTCATCATCACCGCCGACGCAGATATCATCGATATGAACATCCTCAAATCCATACGATTCAAGGAGTGGATTGATCTGCTTTACAACATTGCCATCCTCTTCCACGCTCATAATACGTGTTGCTTCCGGAAGCACCTCCGCATAGGCATCGTTCTTTGCCTGTTCCTGTGCCTTCTCGATCGGGTCCTTTGTGACACTGTAGACACCGCCTAATGCAGCGCCCATCACAACGGTGATCACACAAATTGCAACGATTGCAACCACGATGCCCTTGACATCCATCTTGTCTTTCTTCTTTGGTTCTTTGTCATCACCTTCTGAAGCATCTTCTGTCTTTGCAGCCTTCTTTGCTTCCTTCTTTGCCTCTTTCGTTGCAAGCCTTGCCTGCTTCTTATCCTTGATCTCGGCACCCTCGCCAAATGCCTTCGGTACGGTTGCACGCTCGATCAGAGGTACTAACAGGTTCATGATGATGATGGAATAAGAAACACCCTCGGTACTGCTTCCAAAGATACGAAGTACAAATGTTAAAAGTCCAAGTCCGATCGCGTAGATTACTTTTCCTGAGGAAGTGATCGGGCTTGTCACATAATCGGTTGCCATGAACCATGCACCAAGCATCAGACCGCCACCACACAAATGTGCAGCCACATAAACCGGTACATTGTAATCCTTCGTTGCTGCATAGATTGCAACTGCGATTGTAAAAGTTCCAATGTAAATCAAAGGAATCTTTGGGCTGATTACCCTCTTGCAAAGCAGATAGATTGCACCGATCAACAGTGCAACCACGGATGTCTCACCAATGGTACCTGCTGTATATCCAAGGAACATGCTACGCAGGTTTACCATGCCGGTAAGCTTCAGTGTTGCAAGTGGTGTTGCAGTTGCCACACCGTCATATACGAAGTTTGTCATATAACGAGAGAACGACAGCAACAGGAAGCATCTAGCTCCAAGTGCCGGGTTCATAAAGTTCTGTCCAAGTCCACCAAAAAGCTGCTTTACAATGATGATTGCAAATGCAGAACCAGCAATCGCCATCCAGATTGGAAGGTTTGGTGGCAGGTTCAGAGCAAGCAGCAATCCGGTTACCACGGCAGAGAAATCTCCAACCGTTACCTTCTTGCCCATACATTTCTGATATAATGCTTCAAACCCAACACAGCTTCCGATACAAACTGCGACCAGCAATGCCGCATACCAGCCAAATATGTACAGACCGAATGCCGTTGCCGGAACTAATGCGATCACAACATCGAACATGATATCCGATGTCGTTGCCTTGCTTCTCACATGCGGGGAAGCAGAGACCTTTAATTTCAAATTTTCCTGTTCCACTTTCTCGCACCTCCTATTTCTTGCGATTCGCCAAGATGGCTTTTCTTGTGCCTGCAATCGTCTGTGTCAGATGGCGCTTCGCCGGACATACATACGAACAACAGCCACACTCACAGCATTCCATACCATTTATCTTCTGGAACTCCTCCAGATCACCCTGTTCTGCCAGTGTCGCAAGCTTGTTCGGCATCACTCTGCCCGGACAAACCTCCACACATCTGCCACAGCGGATACAGTTACTCGGCTCATACTCTGAGACCTCATCCTTCGTCATACATAGAATTGCCGATGAAGACTTCGTAACCGGAATATTCAGATCATAGATGGCTTTTCCCATCATCGGACCACCGGCAATGATCTTCTCCGGATCCTGCAGGAATCCACCTGCTGCCTCGATCAGCTCTGCAAAGCTTGTACCTATCCGTACAAGATAGTTGCATGGTTCTGTAATCGCATCACCGGTCACAGTCACCAGTCTCTGCATCAACGGTTTGCCCTGCCGTACAGCTTCACAGATGGAATACACCGTATCTACATTATGTACGATACAGCCGGCATCTGCCGGAAGCATCTTCGAATTGATATACCGTCCGGTATTCGCATAGATGAGCTGACGTTCTGCTCCCTCCGGATACTTGGTCTTCATGGAATTGACCTTGATGTCCGGATCATTTCCAAGCACTTCCTTCAACTTCTGGATTGCCTTTGGCTTGTTATCCTCGACCGCGATGATTCCCTTTGCTTTCGGGAAGATTGCAAGTGCAAGACGCAAGCCCTCGATCACCTTGTCCGTCTCATCAAGCAGACGACGGTAATCCGATGTCAGATATGGCTCACACTCGGATGCATTCACGATAATGTAATCAATCTCGTCTGCATTCTTCGGTGAGAGCTTGACATTCGTCGGGAATCCGGCGCCACCCATGCCGACAACGCCTGCGTTCTTGATTGCTTCCAAAATCTCTTCCTTTGTAAGCTCCGCAAGTGGCTTCTCATTTTTCACATATTCAATTTCTTCAAACTGATTGTCATTTTCGATCACGATCGAATTGACCTTAGAACCGGATGCAGTCAGTCTAGGTTCCACGGCCTTGACTGTTCCGGATACAGAAGAATGAATGTTTGCAGAAACAAATCCACCGGCTTCTGCAATCAGCTGCCCTACCAAAACACGGTCACCTTTTTTGACAACCGCCTTCGCAGGTGCACCGATATGCTGACTCAGTGGATATACCATATCTCCCTTTGGGACATATTCAATTACATCCTTATCCATCGTAAGTTCTTTCCCTTCGTATGGATGGATGCCTCCTTTAAAAGTTAGTTTCATCGTACTGACCCCACTCTAAAAAATATTTACTACTATTCTAATACAAGTGAGGATTTTTATCAACAAATGTGTCCTTAATTTCACAACTTTTGTGACTATATTCTTATATTTTTTAACAGAAACGAAGCAAGCAATCCGATTGCTACACCAGCGACCGTTCCGGTAATCAACAGGATGAACATATAATAAAAAATACGCACGTTTTCCATCACGCAGACCGCGACCAGGATCTGCCCCAGATTGTGGAAGACTGCGCCTGCAACACTAATTCCTACAAGTCCGAATACCCGGCATTTTTTTAGTGCCGTCATGATCAGGATGCTGCATGCCGCACCGGCCAGACTGTATAGTAACACCGCCATATTTCCGAACAGGACATTCGACAGGATGATACGTCCGACCGAGATTACAACCGTCGACTTCAGATCCAGTTTCTGCAACGCGATGATCGTAACAAGATTGGCAAGACCAAGCTTCACCCCCGGTACCGCCATATGGATTGGCACCAGGCTTTCCAGATACGATAAGATCATGGCTAGTGCAATCAGCACACCGCAGAGTGCAATTTTATGGTTATTATTTAATTGTGATTGGTTATTTTTTTGTCCGTGTGCGTCCTTCACTGTGCTCTGTCTCTTTTCGTCTTCCATGTCCAGTCTATGTCCATCTACTCTTTAATCTCCACTACAAGTTTGTGTGGCAGACAGATGATCGTCTCCCCAGTCTGGCTGATTGCCTGGTGCTTCTCACAGATTTTGTCCGGGCAGTCTGCATTCTGTACAGTCACACTGCCATCCTGCACAACGACCGTATTGACGCCTGCCTCCTGCATTACCTCATAGCTTGCGTCTTTGTCTAACTGCAGTGTCTTCACCGAGGTTCCATCGATCAAAATATCCACATATGCCCCCGGCTTTTGCAGCTTCTTCCACACAAAAAGTCCTGCGATCGTCAGAATCATAATTCCGACGATCAGCAGGATATCTGCACGGGATATCAATTTATGTTCCTGTTTTGGTTCCATATCCAATTACCTCTGATTTACCCGAAAACATGTTCCGCAATCATCTGTTTGGCTACGTTCATCATCATATTTTCTTTTTACATTGATATCCAGCCAAATGCATTCGCAACGGAACTAAGCAGAATGATCAGTGCGAAGATCGGGCACAGATATTTTATCATCACGACAAATATCTTCTTTCTCCGGAACTTGCTTTCTCCATGGCAGATTTCCTCTTCGATCTTGTCGATTCCAACCACGCGCGATACAAGCAGACTTGTCACAAACGCAGCAATCGGCATCATCACGGAATTCGTCAGGAAATCAAACAGGTCCAAAAACTGCATTCCGAGTATCTTCACGAATCCAAGTGGACCATATCCAAGACTTGATAACGTTCCAAGTCCAATCATAATCAATCCGATCACAACCGTTGACTTCTTCCGTCCCCAGCCAAGCTCATCCTCGAATGTCGCAACAGCACTTTCCGTCAGGGCGATTGAGCTTGTCAGGGCTGCAAATAACACAAGCAGGAAGAACAAAATCCCGACGCCTGTTCCAAGTCCCATATTCGCAAACACCTTCGGAATCGTGATAAACATGAGCGAAGGTCCTGCCTGCAGCGTATCCGGATCTCCGCCGGAAAATGCAAACACCGCCGGAATAATCATAAGTCCTGCCATGATTGCAATCGCCGTATCAAACACTTCTACATTTCGCGTCGCATCCTCGATGGACGTATCCTTCTTCATATAGGAACCAAATGTGATCAGGATACCCATGGCAATCGACAGCGAATAAAACATCTGCCCCATCGCAGCTACGACTGTCATCCACGAAAAGTTCTTTACATTCGGAACCAGGAAATATTTCACACCCGCAATGGCTCCCGGTCTTGTCACCGAATAAATGGCAATCACCACGGAAAGTACAACAAGAACCGGCATCATCATCTTAGATACACGTTCGATTCCGTTTTGTACACCGGCATAAATGATTGCCAGTGTTATGAGACAGAAAATCACAAAGCAAAGCTCCGTCGATACACCATTTGATATAAATGATCCGAAATATCCGTTCTCTGCAAGCTTCGTTCCATTTCCACGGATATATTCTGCCAAGTATTTGATTACCCAGCCGCCGATGACCGAATAATACGGTACAATCAGGATTGGAATGATCGCGTTGATCCAGCCGCCGAAGGAAATCCATTTCTTCTTACCGAAGGAACGGAATGCGCCAACCGGACTTTTCTGCGTCATACGTCCGAGTGCGGACTCCGCAACGATCATCGTGTATCCGAATGTCAGTGCCAGCAGAATATAGACGAGCAGGAAAATTCCTCCGCCGTATTTTGCTGCCAGATACGGAAATCTCCATATATTTCCAAGACCAACCGACGCGCCCGCCGCCGATAACACATAGCCAAGCTTGCCGGAAAAAGCCCCACGCTTCTCTGGATGTTTTCTATTCATGTAACCTACCCTCTACCCTTTCCATATTTGTTTCCATATTTGTTTCCATAGTCGTTTTCCTTTTTGCAAATATACATGGCGGCATCGTAAATATCACGCTGCTATCGAGTCAGGCCACACAGTAAACGCAAAAGCGAACGAAATGACAGTAACATATTTTCCGTGCTTTTTCAATCGTTTTGCGTTACCTTTCCCGTTATTTCATTAAAAAAGCGTGGATACATTTCGTGTCCACGCTTTTTATGATCTTTATTCTGCAGAAAGCAGCTCAATCTTGAAATTCAGTTCCTTACCTGCCATCTCATGGTTGGCATCAAAGGTGATAGTCTCCTTGTCTTTATCCACGACCTTCACCGGAAACTGCTGTCCATATGGAGTTGTCAGATAAACCTGATTGCCAATCTCTAAGTTCTCAGAACCAGGCATATCTTCGAATGCAACTGTGATGATATTCGCCGGATCCGGCATACCGTAAGCTTCTTCCGGCATCAGATGTACATCGACGATCTCGCCGATATTCATATTCTTCACTGCTTCATCGAATCCTTTGATCATCATGCCTGCACCACATACAAACTCGAGTGGCTCGCCGCGATCATAAGATGAATCAAACTTTGTTCCATCGTTGAATGTTCCTGTATAGTGCACCTTACAGCGCTTGCTTTCGTTACTCATATCTATTCCTCCGATTTCATTGAATGTCTTATTCTATCACGAAACAAAAGGAATGGCTAGATGCTTCGATTATTTCTATTATATTATTAAAATCAACGTTTGAAAGCATTCCATCTTTATGTTCTTTCATAACATAACTATCCTTTAAATATAATATTACTCATGCTTCTACCTATTTATTAAATTCAGCCACTTTGATTTCCTGTATCATATTCCGTAAATGATCTGCTTCGTCGTTCATCTCCATGCTCGCCGCAGCGCACTCTTCCGACGTTGCAGAATTACTCTGTACAACATCATTGATCTGCTCTATTCCTTCATTGATCTGCTGTATTTCGACTGTCTGATTTGCAAGCGTATCCGCAATATCGGATACCTCTCCGGTAATAATCTTAGAGTTTTGTGCAATTATCTCCAGCTGCTGTGCAGTCTCCTCGGCAAATGAAACCCCTTTTCCAACCGCATTCACGGATGTTTTGATCAAAGCAGCCGATTCCTTTACTGCCTGTGCACTCTGATCTGCAAGCTGGTTTACCTGATTGGCAACAACCGCAAATCCTTTCCCCGCTTCTCCGGCTCTCGCTGCCTCAATAGACGCATTTAATGCAAGAAGATTTGTCTGTGATGCAATATCATTGATGGTTTCAATAATTTTTTCTATCTGTATGGATGCGTCTTTAATTTCAAGCATAGACTTTACCATCTCACGCATCTTGGCATTGTTTTCCAAAATATCGTCTCCAAGTGCCACTACCTTTGTACTTATCTTACTTGCAGCCTGTGAGTTTTGTTGAACTTGTTCCGAAACATTCTCTACCGTTGCCGTCAGTTCCTCTACCGCTGCTGCCTGGTTCGTTGCTCCATCTGCCAGCTCAGTTGCCCCGGATGACACCTGTTCTGCACCACCGGACACTTGATCCGAAACCGTCTGTATTCCCTTTACCATAGCCGCCATACTTTCTTCAAATGCCATAAAGGAATTTAGGATTCCAACAAAATCTCCCTTCCACTCCACATTCGGCTGCACATCAAAATTTCCCTCTGAAAACAGCTTCATTGCGCGGTCTATATCATCTACATAAGAGCCCAGGATCCGGATAGATTTACGCATGCTATGTGCCAATCGTCCGATTTCATCTTCCGAACGATACTCCAACATGCTGTGTAAGTTTCCTTCTGTCAGCTCCTTTGCAACATCTTCGATGGCATGCAATGGCTCCAAAATGCTCGAAAGTACTTTTTTGCTGGTTTTTCTTGAATTTATCCACGCCAGACTTATAAAGAATATAATGAAGGCAACACCGAAAATAGCACATAATACGGTATTTCTGACTGCCTTATCGCTGGCTATGTCTGTAATATCATCTAATTTCAAAGCAATATCAACTAATTTATTCAATGCAGGGGTACATTTGGTAAGGATATCCTCTACACCTTTTTGGTTCTGTCCCTGTCGTATTTCCTCTATAATGGATGTGCTTATGTCTTCCCAATCGGATAATGCTGTAGCATATTCTGTATAATTTTCTTCTGAGACAACCCCGGTTTCTTTTATTATTTTTAGCTGGGCATCAACATCTGCAAGCAGCTTTGTTATTGTCTTTTCATAGTCATCATAAGAAGCTTCATCGTCATCCAACGCCATTTCCCTTATATTTCTTGCAGCAGCATTTACATTCACTCTGCACATTTTCACTGCTATGTCTGAAGCATTGATTTTCTGCACATAATTCAAAAGATCCGCAAGCAGTACGCCTATCGCTATTATGGAAAGCAGCCCTGAAATAAGCATCAGCATAATTACTTTTTTGTAGCCATAGGCTATTCGTTCCTGTAATGGCATGTTTTCAATTTTCTTTTTTGCATTTTTTGTGTACATAAATCATAGGTTCCTTTCTTATATTTTTTATCCTTCCGGATTCTATCACTATTTTTTTCGTATTTCTTGCACATATGTGTTCACAATAGTATAATTGTGTCCATATTCATAAGGAGGAGCCAGCCATGCAATCCATTGATTACGATTATATTGGTACAATCACCGGCAGTCTGTTCGGAATTCCGACACGTATTTATAAAAACAATACACTTATTTTTTATCACTCCACAGTCAACCTTGTTAAAGATCCTGTGTCTATCTACCAGGCAGACATTTTAAAAATTACTGACCACGTCGGTTATTTCATGACCGCACATTTTTGCTACTATGGCATTGTTAATTCCGATAATTATAAAATTGTAATCGGGCCGACAAGCCAGGTTCCAAACTCCACGCCAACACTACGAGATCTCGCCATGCAATTGGACATACCGGGTGACGATATCGATGATTTTATAATCGCCATGCAGGATATCACCCACATACCATTAGAAAGCCTTATGCAGCTTCTGTGTCTTTTGAATTACATACTGAACAATGAGAAATGCTTCCTTCATGATGTTTTTATTGACGATGCCATACAAAAGCAGTTTATAGAATCAATGAACAAGCATGATGCTGACATGTTTTTCTCCGATGAGACAACTCAAAGCATAACACTCCACAACACTTATGATTTCGAACAGAATGTGATGAATATGGTTCGAAAAGGCGATTATATGGCCTTAACAGGAGTGATTGAGAAATCTACAGCTCTGAAGATTGGTACGATGTCCGACAATCAGCTTCGTCAATTAAAGGATACCTTTATCGCTACAACTACGCTTGTTTCACGTTCGGCTATCCACGGTGGCATGAATCCCGATGATGCATTCACACTGAGTGACAGCTACATACAGAAATGCGAATCATCAAATGATTATTCAAGGATTATCAATCTTCGTTATCGTATGCTCATAGACTTTGCCAGGCGTGTAAACCAGTTACAGGAAGCAGGGGCAAAATCACAGCTTGTTTCAGATGTAGCAAACTATATTGACCATCATATGTCAGAAACGATTACGGTGGAAGCCATGGCAAAAGAATTTTATATGAGCAGATCATATCTCTCAAAACGATTTAAGGCAGAAAGTAATATCACGCTCACAGATTTTATACTTAACCGGAAAACAGAGGAGGCAAAACACCTCCTCCGCTACACAGATAAACCTTTGACCGCCATCAGTCTGGATCTCGGCTTTTCTTCCCCGGGGCATTTTTCCCGTGTTTTCCGAAAATACGTCTCCATGTCGCCGAGTGACTATCGCAAAAAATATTTAAACTGACAAACTACCTGCAACCAACAGATTATTCCTTCTTTCGTTTTATACCTTTTGCTCTATCCAGGCTGTACCGAACCAATGAGTAAGCAGTGCGATACCAGTACCAATCAGGACTCCGCCCAGTACATCCGATGGATAATGCACACCGACATACAACCGGGATAATCCCATCAGACACGCAAAAACTAAAATCGGAATTCCAAGCTTCTTCGGCAGTTCCCGGAACATCACAACCGCCGCTGCAAAGGCACTTCCGGTATGTCCGGATGGGAATGAATAATCCTTCTGCGAACCGACCAGACTGGTGAGTCCTTCGATCACGTCGTATGGTCTTGTCCGCGCAACGACGTTCTTCAAGATCACATTATCAATCAAAGCCGAGAAGGAAAGAGAAACTAACGCCAGCACGCCGACGCGCCTTGTCTTCTTCGGGATCAGCAATCCCACAGAGAGGACAATCCAGATCATTCCCGCATTTCCAAGTGTCGTAACAAACTTGAAAATCGGGGTCAACACATCATTCCGTATATTATTTTGAATCCATAATAAAATATCTGCTTCCATCGCGATCAAAAATATCTCCAATTATGATAGCTGTCATTGGTATTTGGACATAACTATACTATGTAATTACGTTTACATCAAGTTAAGAGAGTAACTTTTTATTTTTCCAGAATTTTACCCTTTTTTCTCGTCCGTTATCTCTCCAACCCTGTATTTCTTAATTCTCTTCAAAAGCACATAGCCGACCAGACACGAAAGAAACTCTGTAATCGGAAATGCCCACCAGATGAGTGACACGCCCATCTGCCCGTTACGAACGAAGATGGAGAATACACCCGCGAGTGGAAGGATGATTACAAGCTGCCGAAGCAGCGAAATCACGAGCGACTCGATACCACCGTTTAACGCCTGATAGATTCCCTGATACGCGACGTTGACGCCTGCGAAAAGGAAGCTGATCGAGATAATACGCATCGCATCTATAAAATATTCTCTCGACTGCCCTGCATTGAATAATCCGGCAAATGATTCCGGGAAAAGCTCCGTAATCAAAATTCCGACAGCCATCAAAACAATTGTATACATCAGGCCATATCTGATTCCATCGTTGATCCGCTTCTTGCTCCCCCTTCCATAGGCAAACGCAATGATCGGTGTAATTGCATCACGCAGTCCGAACGCTAAGAAAAGCACAAACTGCTGTACTTTATAGAAAAGTCCGTATGCCGTCTGGGCGGCTGCGTTGAATTTCAGGATCAGGTTCATCACATACACCATGATTGACATAAGTGCCTGTGCAATGATTGCCGGAAGTCCGATGGAATATATCCCGCATATAATCGTGCCATCCGGTTTCATATAGGTAATTCCTTGTTCAAATTCCTTGTTGAATTTCTTATGGAAGATGAATAATAGCACTGCCGATGCAATCTGTCCGATCACCGTTGCATAAGCTGCACCCTCGACTCCCATTTCCGGAACCGGTCCGATTCCATAGATCATGATCGGATCAAGAATGATATTTACCACAGCACCTACGACCTGACCAATCGTAGAGTAAAGGGAACGTCCCGTTGCCTGCAGCAGCTTCTCAAATAACGAAAAGAAAATAATTCCAAACGAAAGCACACAGCAGATACGCAGATAGCTAATTCCCATAGAGATGACCTGCGGATCACCGGTCTGTGAGGAAATATATGCTTTCACACCGAACACGCCGAACAACAGACAGACTGCATAGATAATCACTCCAAGGAATAAGCTGTTTCCCGCTACCTTCGCCGCTTTCTGTGGATTCTCCTGTCCAAGCGTCCTCGCCAGAAGTGCATTCGTGCCAACACCGGTGCCGATTGCGACTGCTACCATGAGCATCTGAACCGGGAACACCAGCGTTAACGCGTTCAGCGCAGCTTCGCTTCCCACCTTCATATTTCCGACAAACGCACTGTCTACAATATTATAGACTGCCTGCAATGCCATGGATAAGATCATCGGAATACCCATCCGGATCATGAGCTTATTCACCGGCATATCCTTCATCTTGTTACTTTCTGCCATTTTTCTAAATCCTCCTTTTTTCCTCATAAAAAAAGTGTGTACTAATCATTCTAAGTTGGACTTACGCTGATCAGCTACACACTTTTTAATGGCATATAAAAATAAAAACGAGCAGCAAAACTGGATTTACGCAGATTTGCTACTCGTTCGTTTGAATATTATATTTGCTGATTTTGAAAATGTCAAACGAAAATTTATCAATCCGCCACATCATTTATCTCCGGAAAAGCCCATGCTTATCCTCTTATCACTTGCAATACAGAGTAATTTGATAAAAATCAACTACGCTCTCCCATATCGCCGGAAACTCCGGTAAATAAGCGGCAATAGCACGATGGAAAGAACGGTATACATCACCATTACAAGTGGAACCTGCCGGATCACATGCGTTCCAATCTGATACAACAACGGCACCCTGACGCTTGCTTCCACATTTGTAAGGATCGTCGGAATCAGGTTGAACACCTTTGTATAGCTGGACAATACCCGCCCAATAAATGGTAGTAAGCAGTACAGAAAAAATGGAATGCAGACAGCAACACTGATCGTATGCATCTTCGCCGCTACCAGCATGGCTAAAGACGCTGCAAGCAGACTTGCAATGTAACCGCATGCTACTGTCAGTGCGTAATATTGTCCATATGTCATGATGTAGATGCTATATGCTTCCGACATCTGGTACGGTGTATGCATGCCACTGGTTCCCATAATGCCAAAGCTGATTGCACTTAACAGGACAATTCCTGTCCAGTAGATCATCGTTGTCGCAACGACGCCTGCCAGTATCTTGTTTTTAATTGCTTTGGATCTTCCATACTTCGAAGCAAAAAATACCGCATCCGCCTTTGTCTGAAAATCATCTGCAAATATTCCTGCACAGATAAATCCAACCAGGATTGCCAGCACGATCGAATATGTCTCCGCATACATAATCATCGTATCCCATGCACCATAGGATTCGTATTGGAGCGGCAACATAATCTCACTGTATTTCTTCTCCAGATAATCTTTCTGTTCAGGAGTCTTTCCATACTGATCTGCCATCCATTTCATATTTCCCCGATACCACGTATAGAAATCCTGTACGGAATCCTCCGTCACCGAATCCAAAACTGTCTCATCGTATCCCGCATCCGGTGTCAGCACAGATATCATGAAATTTAGGATATCATCGATTGGCTGATATAGTGTCCCATAATTTGCATCCTGCTCCTCTTGGGATTGTGCCATCACCGCTTTATACTGTACAACAATCTTCGTAAGTTCTGCTTCCGTCAGAGCCCCTGCATACCCATTCTTATTTTCTACAAGCTTTCTCGTTGCCAGCATTCCTGTGCTGACCGTTCCATGCGCATCCACATACCGGTTGCTAGTTGCAGCAAATCCACTAAACACTGCTGCCAATATCACCATCAGTCCAACGGCAAGCACATTTAACTTCTTTGAAAAAATCCGTTTCAACTCTAATTTAAGCATCCTATCGTTCCTCCGATTTTTCCCCGAAATAAAGCAAAAATGCATCTTCCAGATTCTTCTCTGTCAGCACAGCTTCCGCCATCGGCTTCTCCTTCGATATGATCCGAAGCTCTGCACCATTTTCGGATGTTTTGATATTTCCGACCAGATATTTCCGCATATAGTTCTCGACCATATTTCTCGGCACCTGACACAGCCATACATGTTCCTGCATGGATGCAAGCAACTCTTCCGCGGTTCCTGTATAGCAAAGCATTCCATCCTTCATCAGCATGATTTCATTTGCAATATATTCAATGTCCGACACGATATGGGTAGATAACAATACAAGACGGTTCTCGGACAGCTCACTGATCAGGTTGCGGAACCGTATCCGCTCGTTCGGATCAAGTCCTGCTGTCGGCTCATCTAACACTAAAATCTTTGGATCGTTCAACATTGCCTGCGCAATCCCCACGCGCCGGACCATGCCGCCAGACAGATGCTTCATCTTCCGTTTTCTGAACTTCCACATACCTACCTGCTCCAAAAGCTGTTTTATTCTCCTGTTGGCAAATGCTTGCTTTAGTCCCTTTATCGAAGAAATGTACATCATATAATCATACACATTCAGATCGGGATAATACCCAAACTCCTGTGGCAGATATCCAAGCACCTCCCGATAAGCACTACCAAGCTTCCAGATTTCCTTGCCATTCCATAGAATCTCTCCTTCCGATGGCTGGATGATCGTACACAGCATCCGCATCAATGTTGTTTTCCCTGCGCCATTGACTCCGAGCAATCCGTAGATGCCCTGTTCCATAACACAGTTTACTTCCCGGACGGCGGCTACCTCGCTATATCGTTTTGTTACATGCTTAAACTCTAATTTCATTGGTGTAATCCTCCAACATTTTCTCATCGAAAGTCAATGACTTCCGAACACAATACACAACATATACAAATGTCAGCAACAGCATCGCTTTCCAGACCGGAGATGCAATCCTCTGATAGACCGCATCATTTACAACAATCATCGTCCAGACTGCCACCCATAGCAGACATAGCATCACGGCAACATATTCTGACCGTTCCCATCTGCTATACAACACGCGGAAGCAGATGCAACAGGACACATTGACCGGAAGTAAGAAGTTCACAACCAGATTGTTCAGGGTAAGTGCCGTTGTCCGATATGCTACCGCCAAAAATATCATGACAATCAAGAAGTCCACTGCTGCAAACAACAGGACTCTCGCCGCACAGATCCGGCGAAGCGTATAATACGATGCCTGTTCCACCTCGACGGCACCGTTTCTTCGGTTTTTCCAGACTTCCGGAACGATCAAAATCACAAACATCGTTGCGAAAATTCCCATAAGTCGCATTGTCTCTTTCATGTCGTTGGCATTGTTGCTCAGCCACAGCCATAGATACAGAAGCACTCCGCCCTGCAACACCCACCATCTTTTTTTGATGAACCGTGACTGCTCATATAAGAATTCAAAATACGATGTCTTCTTTGATTCCATCTGGAGTGCCTGTTCTGTCAGAATATCCTGACACACCTTTATCGTGCATGCCCCCGCTTCTTCCCGTATACATGTCTGCTGTACGAAATCTCTATATTCCTGTATCCGTTGTCTGTAAGCTTTCATTCTTCCACCTCCAATTCTTTGATCAAAAGCTCCTTCGCCCGTCCAATCCGGTATTTCACCAATGAGAGCTTAATCTGGAGCAATCCTGCGATTTCTCTTTGCTTCAGCTCCTGAAAGAACGACAAAATCGCAACTTCCCGTAGCTCCTCCGGCAGCTTCCGCACCGCCTGTTCGATATCCAGCCGGATACCAACCGTGTCCACACGATTTTCGGATTCCGCCTCTGGCAGTTCTTCTAGCGGAATATCCTTTTTCTTCTTATAATAATTTTTCACTACATTTCCGGCGATTGTGTACAGATAATTTTTTACTTTGCCATATTCCCTGTATCGTTCTAAGCTTTCAAAGGCTCTGGCAAACACTTCCTGTGTCAGATCCTCTGCTTCATAGGTGTCATATATATGCAGCAAACAGTACTGATAAATGCTTGGATAATATTTCCTGACCAGTCTCTCACATGCTTCCTCATCCCCGGCTCTCGCCCGGTGCACCAGCAGAAAATCGCTTGTAGACTCCATTCTCGCTCTCACCTCTTTTCTATCCCCACTTACTATAACAACATACGCGTCAGAAAAGTCAGTTTTATTTATATTTTATCAGATATTCTTCCAGACACAGATTTTCCTGCTTCATCGTTCTTGCTGCATCCTTTCCCACATACCGGTAATGCCACGGTTCGTTGTTGATGGATGTAATGTCTGTCTTATCTTCTGGATAGCGTTTCACAAATCCGTACTTATATGCATTTTCATCCAGCCACTGATAGACAGCATCCGATGAACATTTGGATGTATCCGCGTTGATATCCACACTGAGTCCTAACTGATGCTCGCTCGTCCCCGGAATCGCAACATACTCCTCCGCTTTCTTCTTCGCCTCTTTCTTCGAGCAGCCCTGATTTTCATATTCTTTGATTCGATCGTCCATGATCTGTTGCTGCTCCTTTGTTGTCCGATACCCTTCCCGCACAAACAGCGCAAGTCCCGCCGCTCTTGCATCATCAAACATCTGCTGTAGCTCCGGATAGATCCTTGAATCCACCTTTTCCCCATTGGATAATTCGGTCAGTTCCACCTGATAATTGGCAGGAATGTAATGATCCCGATCAACAAGAATTAGATTCCATGCGCCTGAAGTATCTGCCACCTGCTTTTCCGAATGAAATACCATGAGCAATGTGCGATCTCCACCACGGATTGAATAGTATGCGATCAGACCAGTGATCAATATTAGCAAAGTCACGAGTACACGCGCTACCGCTTTGTAGCTCTGTTTCTTTTTGTGTCTTGCCTGTTTCTTCATACTGCACCTTTCCTTTCATTCCTTTGTCATTCATATATAACAACCGGGAAACTGGAAAAGTCAGTCTTATTTTCAGGGCATAAAAAAAGGAGCTCATCGCTCCTTTTTCATAACTTTATTCCGTTCTTCCGAATATCTCATACAAGATCAGATCCCGCATGCGATCCATCGTCACTTCGTACACCTTCTGGTGCAGCATCTCTTTTCCCTCTGCGGCAAGCACATAGACCTTGATCAGATTCGCCACAAGCGGAATATTCACATCCGGTCGGATGCCTTCCATATGCCGGAAGAATTGAATACTTGTCTCGGTCTCTTTCAGCAAATCCGGTCTTACCTGTTCCGGAAGCATCTCCAGCAGCCGCTTCTCATCCTCCGGTGTCAGACTTGGAAATACACTGTACCGCTCATCAATCATCATCTTCAGATACGTGCGCGTCTCTGCCGGACCAGCCTTTTCCTTGCCATTTAATGCAATCCGGATCAGCTCCGGAATCTTTCTTCTCCGGTATTGCAGAACCTCATACACATATTCTTCCTTCGACGAGAAGAAATTATAAAACGTACTTACACCGATGCCGGCTGCCTCGGTGATCTTGGCAACCGACATATGTGTCATTCCATACTGCTTCAACAAATCAAACCCTGCATCCAGCATTTTCTCTCTATACTCTGCCCGTTCTTCCTCCGTAAATACCCGTTTTGCCATCTGCATCCTCCCAAAAAGCTTCTGAAGAAATCTACTCGTTTCTGTTATTTTCCTTCAAAGCTTCCACCATGTCAATCCTTGATATTTTTTTCTTCTGGAGAAGAAGGGAAATCTCATAAACGACCCATGTAAGTACGAAACCGATCACCAAGGTTCTGGCTGTGAGAACCGGTGACAACAGCATACCATAATTCTCGATTGTATCTGAATAACCGACCTTGACAAACATATATGCAGCCGGGATTCCAATCAAATATCCGATGCATACCAGAATATGATTGACATTCAGTACCCGGTTTGAAATCTCTTTCTGGCTGAAACCAAGTACCTTCATAACCGAAATATTGGTTGCTGTTTCTGCCACGATCATGTTGATAATCAGATACAGCACAAATACACCAAGCACAACACCTACGATCTCAAATATAACCATGATTGCATGCATCGGTCCCATCATATTTTCCATCGTGTCTGCCGTAACAGTCATGGTTGTCTCACTTGCCACGCGGTCTTTGTCAAGTGACAATGCATCCTTGCTTATAATGCAGTTATAGGCGTCACTGTCTACACCTGCCAGCGCCGTTGCATTTTCTCTTCCTGTGTACAGATAGCAATGCGTGTTGTCCGTCACGATACCACTGATTGTTACCTTATGTTCTTTCAGATCTGCAATATTGCTGAAGGTAAGCGTATCACCTGTCTTTATACCATAGGTCTGTGCAGCCGCACTTGTCAGATAATATTTGTCCAGATCAAGCGCGTCACCACCGTCCGTCTTGTCCGGGAAATATTTCGAATCCTTGCTGATTCCCTGTGCCAAAAGCTGTACTGTGTTTCCCTCTACCTCATAGTAATTCTGGAACAACGCCTCGCCCTGCTCCGGCGTGCCTTCCTCTAACGAATTCAGCCGGTACAGATATTCGTACTTGATAGAGCTTGTAAGTCCTCCATGCATCAGCGTATCCAGACTGTCTTTCATAATAAATCCTGTCAGAATACAGAATGCAGCGACAGCCACACCAAATGCCGTTACAATGCTTCTTCCCAGATGTCCGATCACGCTCCGCACCCGCATCTTTGTCTGTGTCTTTGCATGACTCTTCTTCATCACGCCAACTGTCTTCGTAGCTTTTCCTGTGTTTCTTAAGAGATCGACCGGTGACTTCTTCAAGAGCTTTGACGCCTGGATTGCGATAGCTGCACAGTAAAGGACGGTTGGTACAACCAGTGCTATAACGATCGATGGTACATTGTAGGCCGGTGTATACGTAAGCTTTTCAAAATCGTATTCGATATAGAATCTGCACAGTACCCCGGTCAGTGGAACGGATACAATCAAACCAAGTACACTTCCGACGACGCCCGGCAATACCCCATACCGCATATAATGTCTTATGATCTGCTTCTTGGAAAATCCAAGTGCCAGAAATGTTCCAAGCAGATACTGTTCCTGTCTGATATTTCTTCCAAGTACCATAACAACGAGTGTGATAATGATGATGAACATGACCGGCGCATACATGGTCGCCATATTCGTAACGGCATCGCCCTCATTGACTGGCATGGAGATTCGCGTGTTCGTGGTCGCTGCCATATAGCTTGCAATCACATAATCCTCATTTAACTTCTCACGCACTTCCATAGAATTATCCTTGTTATATTTGATAGAATAATAGCTTGTCTCATCTGAATCAATGTTGTCATACTCCTTGCGGTTGACCACAACAAGTGCGAATTTCTCACTGTCAATATAACCGGACAGCTTCTCAAGCATATAGATATAATCTGCTTTCGTCGTGTAGGCAGATACTTTATAAGCATACGCCCCAAGAGAAATCGTATCTCCAACCCGGATGTCATGCATATCCGCAAAATCCTGTGTCAGAAGTGCTTCCCCATCGCCCGGTTCGTGTCCGTCCCGCACCTCACAGAGGTTCAACTTCTCCGGCATCGGGAATACACGGATCGTAGCTCCTTTTAAATCCCCACTTTTCACATTTACATCCTTATACCGGCTGTGTTCCAGTATCACATCATATTCCTGTTCGAGCTTCTCCATATCTGCATCGGACAACGGCTGATAAGTGACAAACTCCGCATCCTCCGCCTTATAGTCCCTCACAAAATCATCCACAACCTTTGTCAGTGTGTGTCCGGTTGACACCGCGGCGACAATCACCATAGATGTCAGCATCGTAAGAATGATACTGATAATATAAAACGCGATGTTTTTCTTTATGCTGCGCCCAGCTCTCTTATTGATCGTCATATTACAACTCCATCTCCTCTACTCGTTTCTTATCTGCATTCTTCTGATTGGATACAACCTTGCCATCCGTGATCTTGATGATCCGGTCTGCCATTCCGGCGATGTTCAGGTTGTGTGTAATAATCACGACTGTCGTCTTATATGTATCATTCATTTTCTGTACACGCTGCAATACATCCTTTGATGACTTTGTATCAAGCGCACCGGTTAACTCGTCACAGAGAAGGATATCCGGTTTCTTCACCATTGCCCGCGCGATTGCAACACGCTGCTGCTGACCACCGGAAAGTTCCTTTGGAAAATGTGTTTCATACTTTTTCAGTCCCAGTTCTTCGATCAGTGTGTCGGTACTGAGCGGCTCCTGCACAAGCTCTGCTGTCATCTCAATATTCTCACGCACGGTCAGATCCGGTGTCAGATTGTAGGACTGGAATACGAATCCAAGCTTCTCCCTCCGATACAGTTCCAGCTCTTTGGCAGACATCTTCTCCAAGTCCGTTCCATCTACCAGCATGCTTCCCTCTGTCACCTTATCCAGACCGCCAAGGATATTCAGCAATGTACTTTTACCACTTCCACTCGGACCTAAGATCACGACGATCTCGCCCTTCTCTACCCCAAACTCGGCATGATCGAGCGCAAACACCGTTGCTTCTCCCTTTCCGTATTTCTTTACCAGATTTTTTCCTTCGATAAACATTCTGCGTCCTCCCTGCTATATGCGAATATTTTTGTTGTTTTATTCGTATATATGTTAGTTCTGGCTAACTCGTTTGTCAAGAGGTTTTACGAATGTTTTTTATTTTTTATTCGTATGACGAGATTTTTTGTATGAATTGGTTGATATAGATGACTGTTGCAGTGTGGTTTTTGTATGAATTTGGGGATATTGTTGACTGCTGTTGGGTGACTTTTGCTGATTACCACTTTTTTACCCAACTATTTTATATGTTTATGTGGGAGGATGGGGAAATTTTTCGAATTTAGATTTTTTCACCCAGTGAAATTGTCAGATTCTCGATTATCATTGGGGGTATTTTTCGAAATTCGAAAAATACCCCCAACCAGCTTGCTATATACATACTTTTATTGGGGAGAAAAAGTCAAAGAAAAAGAATTTCCCCAACACACATCCTTTACATCATACACAGATACACGAAATACGCCACATAACATAGCAGCATGAAGATACCACATGGACGCCGCAGCTCCTTATGCTTATATGTTCCGATCCACAAGATTGCACCAACTACAACCGCAATGATCGTATCTATGATGAATTTGCTCTCAAATGGCACTGTACAGATGAGTGCAGTTGTACCGATTACGAACAGGATATTGAAAATATTGCTACCCACGATATTTCCGATTGCGATTCCCGCATTTCCTTTCCGCGCTGCTGTGACAGATGTCACAAGCTCCGGAAGTGAGGTGCCAAGTGCTACAATCGTAAGTCCGATAAACCGCTCGCTCATACCGAAATACCGTGCGATTGCAGATGCTCCGCTGACCGCGAAATCGCTTCCTTTTACAACGAGCACACCACCGATCACCATGAAAAGAATACATTTCCATACCGGGTAATCCTTTGTTTCGCCTTCTTCCTCATTGGTTCCTTTCTTCGCCATCACAAACAGATAACCAAGATATATCAGGAACAAAACCCAGAAAATAATACCTTCTACGAATGTCACTTCCCCACCGGTTATTCCAAATACCAGCAATATGATCGTAACTACCATCATAAATGGTATCTCATAACGAAATGTTGACATCTGGATTGCTACATTCGTAATCACCGCTGTCACACCAAGAATGATCAGAATATTCAAGATATTACTTCCCACGATATTTCCAATCGTGATTCCCGCATTCTTCTGCAACGCCGCCGTGATACTGACCGCCGCCTCTGGCATACTCGTTCCCATCGCTACAATCGTCAGACCGATGATGAGCTGCGGAATCCCGAGCTTCTTCGCGATACTCGCCGCCCCCTCTACAAACCAGTCTGCGCCCTTCACAAGAAACAAAAAACCTACCAACAAAATAACAACCTTCAAGAACATCCTTTCTACCTCTCTTTCTTTGTTTTATTTTGCAGTAGGTATAAAAAAAGAGACTCCTACTGCGTAAACAGTAAAAGTCTCGCTATTTCATCACTTTCCGAGTTATATGTTTCAATAACTGTCTTGACGAAGAAGTGAACCACGACCGGCAAGCTACTCCCTTTTTATATGTGTATTCTAACAGATTGATTTTTATGAATCAAGTACCAAAATAGATTTTTTATTCTAATTTTTCTTATATTCATATATGTATTTTATTTCTTTTAACGTTAGTTTCTGGAATCACTTCATTATTCCACCGTGAAAATAGCATTCATATACCTTAACATTCTCACAGTAAATTTCTTCATAACCTTGAAACCAGGAAAAATCTCCAACTACATTACACTTATAGATATATTGTCCCGATTGATAATACTCTGGTCCTCTAAATGGCATTTTTTTATCGGCTTTGCGAAGAGCTTCCTTTAAAAAATCACCACTGAAATTCTGATTCAAAACGCGTCCTATGTAATTCATTGCATACTGTGATTTACCTTCATACCATATAGCTTCCTCACCAGCAAACTGTTCCCCACCAACGTATGTATCATGATATGTATAAGAACCATTGCTATATGAAAAATCATGAGAATCCAATCGCGTTGAATCCGTCTCATTCATATAAGCAGCATATGTATTAACATTTGCTTCTAAACGAAATTCAATAAGGCGATCGACGTCTGTTCCACTATCATCGAAACAGCTAACAGTACATTCTTGGTCTTTCACTAAATAATCGACTGTAACATTGAACAACTTGCTGATTTGAATAAGGTTACTAATATCAGGATATACCTGCCCAGACTCCCACTTCGCTACAGCCTGTCTGGATACATCCAGTTTTCCTGCCAGTTCCTCTTGGGTCAAACCTTTATTCTTACGAATTAATTGTAGTTTTTGTGAAAAAATCATTTCATATCACCTCCACAATCATCGTACTTTATCTTAAGCATTTATTACATAAACCGATAATTGCTATTTTGCTACTATTATTATACATATCCTTCCTATCGCTCCTGAAAAAACTCAATTTCTTCTCCAAGTGGTCCTCTGCCAAACGCGATTCTTGCCTTATATTCCGGATTAGATGGAATCACAATATCCTTTGGTTCCACAAACACCTTATACCCTGCTGCCTTCAGCTTTTCCACGCAGGCATCTACATCCTCGGTTGCAAGGGCAAAATGCCGGATAATTCCTGTCTCCGCTTTTCCTCCGCCATTTGCGAACACTTCCAATACTGCATTACCAAACCGGAACATAGTGCCTTCGCTCCATGTTCTGGCAATCTCTAATTCTAAAATCTCGTGGTAAAAATGTACCACTTCCTTATATTCCTCTTCGTTGGCACATTTCAGACATACATGATGAATCCCTCTAATTAAGCTCATTTTGACTCCTTTCCATGTTTCCCGCCCGTTTCTCATAAATACTAAATCCACTTTATTATGTTTTATTCTATCAAAAAAATATAAACCTGCAAGAACATATTTAACAACATATTACTGCCCATGAACCATATTATTTTATTGCTCAATTTTATTTAATATTTTTATTGTGTCCCGAACATATGTTTGATATAATGATTATGGTGCTACCCTATTCGGTAGGCGGTTAGCCTTCTCCACAAGAGTTATAGCTTGTGTTTACATAGAAATCCATTTTAGGAAATCTGTCGAGGAGGTTTGTGCTTATGCTTACAACGGAGCTTTTTATAGCTATTATCAGCTTATGTATTACTTGCTTTGCTCTTGGTTATGCCGTTGGTTCTAAGAGCAATGATAAGACACAAAAATAACCGCCCAGCCTGGTAAACTGTGAGCGGTTATTTTTATAACTAAACATTATCAAGGCTAACCGTCTATCGGTAGCACTTTGTAACATTATATTATCATTCTACCTTTTTCATGTCAATTATATTTATAGATTGCTTATCGCGATATTTTATCACTTTTTACAATCAGTATGGATACAATCATAACGACTATCTCGGTAATTGGAAACGCAATCCAGATTCCCCATATATGGAATAACAAATTGCAGACCCACATAACCGGAAGAAGCAGAACTGCCTGCCGCAGCAATTGAATCACAATACTCTGTATCAGTTTGTTCGTCGCCTGCGCATAGGTAGCAGCCATCGTTGAAATCCCACTGAATATAAATCCGATTGCCATAATCCGCATAGCCGGAATGCCGAACTCCCGCATAGCTTTTGATGCAGAAAACAGTGCTAATATCTGATTGGGGAAAACCAACACCAACAATGTTCCAACTGCCATCATGCATGTCGCAATCTTTCTTCCACTGCGATACGACTGCTGTAACCGATCTTTCTTTCCCGCGCCATAATTGAAGCTCATAATCGGCAGGCATCCCTGAATCAGACCATTTACTGTCATAACAATCAGCTGCTGCACCTTGAAATACGCGCCGAAGAACGCCACTGCAGTGTCTGAATATGCTACCAGAAATATATTTACAAAGGTCACCATAAATGATCCCAGCGCATTCATGATAAAGGACGGCAGTCCGCTGGCAAACACTTCACCTAACATCTTCCCCTCAAAGCGGAATCCCTGGAACTGCAGACGCACCTTCTGCTTCGTAAACAGAATCATAACCAATGCGATCAACATGGATAAAGTATATCCAAGCACCGTGGCAAGTGCCGCTCCTGCGATTCCCATTTTCGGGAATGGTCCAATCCCGAAGATCAACAACGGATCAAATATAAAATTAAATACAACTCCCGCAATCTGAAACCACATTGGAGCAAGCATATTTCCGGTCGCCTGCAACTCTTTCTGAATTAGAATATGCACCATATTCGGGATCTGCATAAATGCACATATCTGCATATAGGTCATGCCATAGGAGAATATCTGCGCATCATTTGTAAAGGCACGATAGTACGGCTTCATGATTGCAAGCACGAACAGGTTCACGCATATTCCAAGAATCACAGAGACAATCAATCCAAGTGTTGCTACGCGGTCTGCCTTCTCCTGCCTTTTCTGTCCGAGATAACTGGCTATGCGTACATTCACACCGACGCCAAGCCAGATAGACAACGCATTCATCAAAGTTGTAATCGGGAAAGACAACGAAACTGCAGCCAACGCCTGCTCGTTGATTTTTGCAACAAACATACTATCCACCAGATTGTATGAATACTGCAAAAACATAGAGAATAACGGCGGCATGGACATCTGCAAAATCAGCTTATTTATCGGTTCCTGTCCCATTTTGTTATCCGTTTCCATAGTACCAGCTCCTTTCCAAAATAAAAAAGTCACACCCAAACAAATGGGTGTGACGAAAATATTCATTAGAAAAATTCACACAAATTTTCTGCGCACAGTATAGCACAGGTGCATTCAAAATGTAAATATACATGTTCACTCATGCCACAGCCGGAATCCGCGACAGATACCCGTTTCAGAATTGTCAATTTGCATGACATTCCTGCGATTCCGAATATTGCCAGATCATCTCCAACTATTGTATAGTGGACATAGAATTAAGAACGGAGGGCTGCTTATGAATTACGCATTTACAAATGGAAACAAAGAAGGAAAAAGTTGACTTAGTGAAGCTCATGATTACCGGCGGTGTGTTAGACGCCAAAGAAAAGGGTGTCCCGGGCGAGCTGAAGATGTCGCCGGATATGGTGCGTGCCGTCTGCGACAAAGCACATGCCGACGGCTATATCGTTTCCGCCCATGTGGAATCTCCGGAGGGTGTCCGCGTGGCTCTGGAAAATGGTGTCGACTCGATCGAGCACGGTGCGAAGATGGATGATGCGATGATCGAATTATTCAAGGAACGCGGTGCATTCCTCTGCACAACGATCTCACCGGCTCTGCCATATGCGCTCTTCGACCGCTCTATCACAAATGCGACCGAAGTCGAGCAATATAACGGCAATGTCGTATTCGAAGGAATCGTGGATTGCTCCAAGAAGGCACTGGCAAACGATATTCCGGTTGTACTTGGCAATGATGTCGGCTGCCCATGGATCACGCAGTACGATTTCTGGCGTGAGCTTTATTACTTTCACAAATACGCAGGTGCCTCGAATGCATTTGCACTTTATACGGCAACCGCGCGAAGCGCCGAGCTTGCCGGAATCGGCGATATCACGGGATCGATTGAAAAGGGGAAAGCAGCCGATCTGATTGTCACTGCGAAGAATCCTTTAGATGATCTGCGTGCACTCCGCAACGTAGATATGGTGGTTGCCAGAGGCACGATCATCGACCATCCGAAGATTAAAAAGAAAAAACAGGTGGAAGCAGAACTGGATAAATTCCTGTAAAATACTTCTACAACAGTCCTGCAAATAACCGCATGAATAATTGTCCCAGACGCAGATACGCACTGCGTCCGGAACAATATTTTTCTGTCACTTCCCTGCTCTCCTGCATCGTTTTCTCCAGATCATGCCGGATAGATAATACAGCAGGATTGTCAACTATGAAACAGCCGTTCTCAAAATGATGATACAGGCTCCTGTAATCCAGATTGATTGTTCCGCAGGTTGCCATACAATCATCTGCCACACTCATTTTCGCATGGCAAAATCCCGGTGTCCACTCATAGATCCGCACTCCATGCTTAACCAATCCATGATAAAACGAACGCGTAACGTTGTAAATCAGCTTCTTATCCGGAATTCCCGGCGTGACAATCCGTACATCCACGCCCCTCTTTGCTGCCAGACATAATGCATGTGTCATCTCATCCGTGATAATGAGATAAGGTGTGATAAACCAGCAGTATTTCTCTGCTTTATTTATGATACTGATATAGACTTCCTCTCCAACCTGTTCATCATCGGTTGGAATATCTGCATACGGCTGCACGAAGCCAGCCTGTCTTGCCCGGTAGCCGGACGGTGTAAGGTATTTCTCAACATCCACATCATCCGCATCCTTGTCACTCACGGCGTTCCACATCTCCAGAAACGTCACGGTCAGGGATTTTACCGCATCTCCTTCCAAACGAATACCTGTATCCTTCCACATACCGTATGGCTGGGTCATATTAAAATACTCATTTGCGAGATTATACCCTCCGGTAAATCCTACCTTACCGTCAATCACCGTAATCTTACGATGATCCCGGTTATTTAAAAACATATTTAATCCAGGGGTAAATGGATTAAACACTCTGCACCGGATACCGACTTTTTCCATCTTTTTAATAAAATCTGTATTGATAAATCCAATTGACCCCATATCATCATAGAATACGCGGACTTCCACTCCCGCCTTTACGCGGTCTTCCAATACTTCCTGTACCATATGCCACGCTTCCGCATCCTCGATTGCATGATATTCCATAAAGATAAAATGTTCTGCCTTCGCCAGATCTGCAAGCTGCGCATGAAGCCCCTTGATTGCTTCATCATAATATGTGATATCTGTATTCCGGTACACCGGATAGCTTGAATTTCTCTGTATATACGTGGAGATACTTCCGGCTTTGGGGAGTTGCAAACGTAATCTTTCCAGATTATCTCTGTTAGCCGGAATCAATGGGAAAAGGCGGCTGTCGATTTTCTCATACCGTTTGCGCATCTTCCGTGTGCCACCATTTAAACCAATCAGCAGATATAACGCAACACCCATGATCGGGAATATCAGTATCAGAATAATCCACGGCATCTTCATGGATGAGGTCTGATCTGACGCATATAATGCCAATACAAGGATTGTTCCAAGCAAACGTGTCAGAAGATTTACAATCTCTGCATATTCGTTCAGTCTTGTTATCATGGAGACTATAAATATAACTTCAAGCAAAATACACACGGCACAAAAACATAACCGTTTAATCCCGTTTTTTGTTTTGGCTTTCCCTTCTAACGTATTTTTCTGCATAATAATTTCCTCTCATAAATTCCTGGCAAATGCATTAATATCCAAGTGTATCGTTTACTAAAATCACATGAATTCTTCCCTCATGACGTGAGAACCTTGTAATCAGGAACTGACAGCAGAGTGTATCCGGAGACTTACAATCCGAACATCTGCCTGTGACCTTGCACGGTGTCTTCACATCAAACCGCTGGGCGTTCACCGGAGCTGCCACATTTCTGGCACGCTTCATCGCCTCATCAAGATCGGAACAGACCTTGTTCATTCCCACGATAAATAACACCCGCTTCGGTCCCTGTGCGATACAGGACACACGGTTGGAATTTCCATCGATATTTACGATGATGCCATCGTTCGTCATCGCATTGGCGCTCGATAAGAATACATCTGCATCATATGCTGCCAGCAATCCCTCACGCGGCGTCATCTGCGAACGATCTATGTAATTATAATTTCCTGCCTGCAAGGCATCCACCAGACCAATCTCGTGTGCGCTCTGACAACCACCCATCGCAACGGAGCTGCCCTCGCCGATTATCTCCAGTGCCAGCTTCAAAGCTTCTCCCTTATCTGCTGCATAGTAACCGGTCATGTTCCGGGATTCCAATCCTTTGATAACGGTCTGTGCCAGAACCTCATTTCTTTTTTTCATATTCTCGTTCATGCTATTTCCTCCATTCTCTATGCGTGTCTTTTATTTTAGCACAATTTTACACATATAGAATCATACAGTTGCATTTTTTCTGCGTCCATAAAGAATCCGATAATACACTACATTCAGTATAATTCCAAATACGGTCGCAACCGGTGCTGCAAGTCCAATCATCGTCAGGCTTGCATCCGGCTGGATACTCATATAATAGGCAAGCGGAAGCCGCACGAGAAGTGTCTGCATCAGTCCCTGCATCATCACCCATACGGTCCGGTCATGTCCGTTGAAATAACCAATCATACTGAATAAGATGGCCGTCACGATCGTCTCCGGTGCAAAGCCCTTCAGATACTCGTATCCACGTTGTACAACTGCGGTATCCTTTGTAAATATCGCTGTGAGCATATCCCCCTTGAACAACACAAATACGAACACGATGCAACCGATTGCAAGTCCGATTCCGATACCGGTAAACATCGCTTTCTTCGCCCGCTTTTCATTTCCGGCACCGACATTCTGCGATACAAAGGATGCCATCGACTGCATCAGGGCACTCGGAATCAGCATAGCGAAGCTTACGATCTTGCATGCCACACCATACCCGGAGGATGCCGTGAGTCCTAACCGGTTGATAAATGCACAGAGTGCAAGGAACGAGCCCTGCGTCAGGCATTCCTGCAAAGCAAGCGGAAGTCCAACCTTCATGGCACGTTTGCAATTCACATTAATCCGGAAGTCCTTCTTCGTAATCGTAAATGGCAGCTGTTTCCTGACGAGCATAATCAATGCGAAAACAACGCTGACTGCCTGCGCAAATACAGTCGCGATTGCGGCACCTGCGGCATCCATATGGAAACCTGCGACCAGTGTCAGATCTCCTACGATATTAACCACACATGCAATTGCCACGAAGATCAGCGGTGACTGGCTGTCTCCAAGTCCACGGAAGATCGCCGCAAGCACATTATATGCCACGATAAAGAAGATACCGCCACCACAGATCCGCACATAGACCGCCGTTTTTTCAACCGCTTCCTCCGGTGCCTGCATCAACACGGAAATCGGATGTGCCAGCGTAATCATCACAACAAATAACACCGCTGAGATAATCGCAAATACAACCGTTGCCCCGCCGATCAAAGGACCGATCTGTTTCGTATCCTTCTCGCCGATATAACGTGCGATCAAAACAGTAATACCCATCGCGAACTGTGTCACTACAAATGTTACCAGATTCAGAACCTGGCTGCCTGTGGATACTGCCGAAAGTCCTGCGGTCGTTCCAAATCGCCCTACCACGAGCAGATCCACCGCTCCATACGCCGCCTGCAGAATCAAGGCACCTAAAATCGGCATCATGAACCGTATCATCTTCCCTAATATATTTCCCTGTGTAAAATCTGATTTTGCACTACTCAATCTCAACACTCCTCTCGCTCATCACATTGTATAATTTTCCAATCGTCTGTATCATGCAATCCGCCTCTTCCTCGGAGATACACGCAAGATATGGGCAGAGGCGGTTATAATAATTCGTGTCGTATTTTTCTGACAGTTCTTCTCCTTTTTTTGTCACCTGCACATAGGTGATACGCCCATCCACACTCGATGTCTTCTTAGTGAGATATCCTTTTTTTACCATCTCTGTTACCGTGCGCGTAATTCCCGGTCTCGGCAGTTTCAGATAATCACTGATATCCGAAATCTTTACCCGTTCCTGTCCACTTCTCAGTTTGTGGATTGCATCAATATACCGGATATATGCCGGCGTTACTCCCTCCGGTAAGGGCGGCAATAATTCCCGGACCCGCTTTGCCTGATAACAGGCATCCATCATACGTTTGATTTTATCTGGGTTCATACTGTTCTCCTTTTCCTATCACATTTTTTAGATTTAATATTTGTACATAAATTAATTACCGGTTGTTTGCATTGTAATTACCATTGGTAATTACCAGTGGTAATTATATAGTTATATTCTGGAATTGTCAACCACATATTGTCCTATATTCATTTTTCAATTATAATGATTTCGCTATGTTAGACAATCAGCTGATATTGGCTTTAAATACAGAAACGGAGAATTAAAATCACACATGTTAACGCCGGATTATTATAACAAATTTACCTGTATTGCGGACAAATGTCCGATCACCTGTTGTAAAGAGTGGAAAATCGCAGTCGATGCAGACACAAACCGCCGCTGGAAGAAGCTTCTTCCGCCAGATAACATACCGGAGTGCCGCAAGAATTTAAGTGCCTACACGACGAAGAAAGACGGGCAGCGCGTAATCGGATTAGACGCGATGCATCGCTGTCCTTTCTTAGATGATGCCAAGCTGTGCCGCTTAGTCTCTGCCTACGGAGATTCTGTGCTCTCAGAAACGTGTGCAACCTTCCCGCGGGAATATCATACCTTCCACGACCACAAAGAAGCGATGCTCATGCCTTGCTGCCCGGCAGTGATTGATCTGTGGAGAGATACGCTGCTGGATTTCCCACAGGTGTCTGAGCCGGACGCACTCTTTTTGATCCGCACTTCGATTATGAATCTGATTCAGGATACGAAAATTTCTATCGAAGAAGCTTTATTAGAAAGCTTTTATATACTGTCTGAACTGGCAAAAAACGCACCGATTACCATAGCAAAGGTAACTGAATATTTCTCACCGGCTTCGCTTGCAGAGCTTCGTACAGCTATCTGCGACGTAGAACTTCCGGCTGTCGATACTTGGATGGAATGCAATGAGATTTTGCAGGATTTGTCTGTGAATTATATCGAAGAAGGCTTATATACCCGGTATCTGAACCCATTGATGAGACTGGCAGAGGATTTCACGGCTGATTGCAGCGACTTTTCTTCCACACGGTCAGAATTTCAGGAGGCAATGCAGGATTACACGCTTTTATTCCGCAATTTCCTTGCAAATGAGATTTTTTCCGACCTCATCCTGCCGGATGATACACTCGAGGATATGCTATTACATCTGGAATGGATTGCGCTGGAATACACCGCTATCCGGCAGAGTCTCTATCTTCACTGCTCTGCCGAAGGTACGGGCATCTTGCGCTATGAAACTGTGCGTGACTCTATCGTGATCCTGTCCCGCATGACCGGTTATGAAGATGCGGATATCCGCGAATACTTGGAAAATAGTTTTGCTTCCCCGATCTGGGATTGGGGATATTTTGCGCTGGTGGTTGGGAAATAATTACTTTTTCTCATCCAACAGCACAACGCCCTGTGCCGGATTTTCTTTGATAGCTCCAACGACTGGATGTGGCACATACATCTCTTCCAGGTAAGCCACGTCCTCTGCGGAAAGCTTCACATCGAGCGCACCTGCTGCATCATCCAAGTATGCAGTCTTCGTTATTCCGACGATTGGTGCTGTCACGCCCTTTGCCCACTGCCATGCAAGAGCAATCTGTGACATCTTGCAATTGTGTTTTTCTGAGAGCTCATGCACTCTGGCAACCACCTTCATATCCTGTTCTTCCATCCGGTCATACTTTCCATGTGCAACACGGTCGGTCTGACTCCGCAAAGAATCTGTATTCCACACAGGTCTTGACAGATGCCCGGCAGCAAGCGGACTGTACGGCATCAGCGCAACATTCATCTGCTTACAGATTGGAATCAACTCGCGCTCATCCTCCCGGTAAAGAAGATTGTAATGATTCTCCATCGTAGCAAACGGTGTCAGTCCCCGCTCTTTTGCGGCAAGCTGCATATTATAAAACTGATATCCATACATCGCAGATGCACCGATTGCACGCACCTTTCCAGCCTTTACAAGACCATCCAGTGCTTCCATCGTCTCCTCGATCGGAGTATCAAAATCAAACCGGTGAATGATATACAAATCCAGATAGTCGGTTCCAAGCCTTTTTAGGGAACCGTCGATTTCCCGCTCAATCGCTGCCTTTGACAGTCTACCCTCATTGAAATACACCTTCGATGCGATCACAACCTTATCACGTGCCACATTCTTTTTCAGTGCCTGTCCCAGATATTCTTCACTGGTTCCTGCGGAATAACAGTTTGCAGTATCAAAGAAATTGATACCAAGATCCAACGCATGCTTGATCACCTTCTCGCTTTCCTGCGCATCCAGTGTCCAGTCATGCATTGTACCTGCTTTTCCGAAGCTCATGCATCCGATGCAAAGCTTCGATACTTCAATATCGGTATTTCCAAGTTTTGCGTACTCCATGTATAACCCCTCCTGCAATCCTAAATGTTTTTATTTCAACTTACCATATTCCTCGTCTGTTACCGGCTCGCACCACTCATTGGATGTCTCCTCGCCCGGTACTTCCACTGCCAGATGGCTGAACCAGCTATCCGGTGCGGCACCATGCCAATGCTTAACCTCTGCCGGAATATTGATACAGTCACCCGGTTTCAATTCGACTGCTTCCTTGCCCTCTTCCTGATAATATCCACGTCCGGCTACGCATACAAGAATCTGTCCGCCACCGCTCTTTGCATGATGGATATGCCAGTTGTTCCTGCAGCCCGGCTCAAATGTGACATTGAAGATTCCAACCTGACTGGTGGATACCGGTGCCAGATAACTCTGTCCGATGAAATACTGTGCAAATGCATCGTTTGGCTGTCCAATTGGGAATACCATTCCCTTTGCATGCGCACGCATCGCTGGATCTTCGTAAGGCAGATCGCCCTCATCAACATCCCAGACTTCCTTTGCCAGATTGAATACAGCCCAACCATTTGGCCATCCTGCGTAAAATGCTACATGGGTGATGATCGCAGCAATTTCCTTCTGTGTCACGCCATGTGCTTTCGCATTCTGCAAATGGAATTTCAGGGAAGAACCTGTGATTCCCTGTGCCATAAGTGCGACTACCGTAATGATGCTTCGTGTCTTGACATCAATATCCTCGTTGTTCCAGTTCTCTCCAAATAATACATCATCGTTAAAATGTGCAAACTGCGGAGCAAATTCTCCGAGTGCATTTCTGCCTGCTGTCTGTGTAATCTTTGCCATGTTCTTATCCTTCCTAAAATTCTGTTACCAGTTCTTCGATTTCCTTCTTATTTGCATGGTTGAGCAGCCTGCCCTCGACAAACTGTGCACCCGGTGCGGATGGCTGCAATTCCTTTACGGTGTTTCCGAATCCGCTTCCGCCGGATGTTGCGAACAGCACAATCTTCTTGCCTGTGAAATCATACTTCTCCAGGAATGTGTTGATGATCGTTGGTGCTACGTACCACCAGATTGGGAATCCAAGGAATATCTCGTCATACTCTGAAATCTTCGCGTCAGTGTCTGTGATTTCCGGTCGAATCTTCTTGTCTGTCATCTCTACGCTGCTTCTTGATTTCTTATCCATCCAGTTTAAGTCTGCCTTTGTGTAGGCTTCCTTCGGCGTGATCTCGTACAGGTCCGCGCCCGCTGCCTCTGCTATCATCTTTGCAACGTTTCTTGTAATTCCACTTGCACTAAAATATGCGACTAATTTCTTACTCATTTCTTGGCCTCCTTACTATAATCCGTGAAGCATATAGTGTTAACAACCACTAAAAAAGGTGTAGTCTCTTTCTTCCTACACCTTGATTATAATTTTTGTATTGTATTATGTCTAATACTTACATTGAATGTTTTGTTATGCCTGAAAAGCATTGATCTCGTCAATGAATTTGAGGACAGCCTGCGCGTACGGAATGTTCCTGCGCCATGCGATCACAGTGCCTGCCTTAATCTCCGGATACAGTTTTTTCTGCACAAGTAAGTCGGATCGCCAGTATCTGCCAGCACCCTCGATGGAGATTGGATAACCAAGCCCCTGCATCGCCAGGATTGCAGCATTTGTACCGAGATTGCTTGTAAATGCAATGTTCAGCTTTGCAAAATCCTTGCCAAACCAATTCGCAAGCTCACTTTGTACGCCCGACCGCTCCGGCAATATCAGCGGCAACTGCAATAAGTCCTCTTTCGTAATGTATGATTTTTCTGCCAGCGGATCATCCGGTCGCATGCCTACAACCCAGTGGTCGCTCTCCGGGAAACGGATGTAATCCAGCCCTTCCAGATTCACCGGCTCCATGTAGAGCCCGATGTCAACCAGTCCTTTGTTCATCATCTCATAGATTGTATCTGCCGTTCCGGTATGCACCCGGATCTGAACCATCGGATATTTCGCCCGGTACCTCTCGCAGATCTGTGCCAGCAGCTCCACTGCTGCGAACTCACCGCATCCAATCATGATCGTTCCATCGACGACCTGGCTTTCCTTGAATTCCTCCCGGATTTTATCTTCGAGATCGATGATTTCAAGGGCACGACGCTTGAGCAGGATTCCCTCGTCGGTCAGCGTAACATTTCGTCCGCCCCGGTTGAACAGCACGGTTCCAAGCTCTTCCTCCAACGCCGCAAGCTGCCTTGACAATGTCGGCTGTGTAATATGTAATTGCTCTGCCGCCTTCGTGAAGCTCTGCTCCTTCGCCACGGTCAGAAAATAGCGTAATACCCGAAGCTTCATTTATCGATTCTCCTTATTGCTTATTTGCATGACAAAATTATTATATCACTATTTCTTCATCACACAGATTTTATTTGAGAAATTTCGTACTGCCGGGATTTTCCCGATCACCTTGTAAATCGGCATCAATACTTTCATCCCCTCAACCAGACTTACATCACGCTTATTCTTAAAACGAGGAATTACCTGTTCCAACGCCGCACCATTTTTTACGCCCCATGAAAACTTCGCCGCACTCTTCTCGATGGATTTCTCCTTGATATGCTTTACTACAAACGGCGACATCGTTTCTACAAGCACGACTGCTTTCGAAAACCGCTTGTCAAGAATATCGAATATCTGCTTGACATCCGCCTCGGACAGATACATCGTCAAGCCCTCAATGATCACCAGCACCGGCTCGCCATGATACTCGATGTCTTCCATATAGCTTGCGTCCATAGCAGATTTTGCAATCTGGAAGATCGGCCCCTGCTCCTCGAAGAAACGACTCCGAACTGCCATCGTCTCCGGCAGGTCAATGTTATACCAGCGGTCGTATTTTCCTTCCATCCGATAGCAGCGTGTATCCATACCGCATGCAATGTTCAGGACAACCGCGTGTGAATAATGAGACAGAAAATCTCCGACCAGCTTATCAAGCACGATCGTCCGCGCGATTACTCCCAAGCTCATCGCCTTGTCGCTTTCCGCCTTGGAGAAATCATAATCTAGACGGGATACCACTTCGATTGCCCGCTCGTCGTAGATATGATGGTTCGGCTTCTTTGACTCCTGCGCTCTCGCATATAATGTCTGCAGCATTGTCTCCGGAACTCCCTGTACCTGTACTTTTGTTTTTTCGTTCATGTGATTGCCTCGCTTCCTTTTATTAGTCTTGCTTCTACCTGATTCTGGTAAGCTTTTATTGTTTCTCAACATAACAGTTGTTACGATTTGTTATGTTATAAAAAATGAGCTCCACAGCACCTGTTATGTTAGTTTGGACTAACCCTCTTGTCAAGTCTGTTTTTTGGTTTTCACCGTCTTTTTGCCAATGTTAATTTTCATTGCTTGCATCCGCCATAAACGCTTCGTATAATAATGCTATGCTTACCACATAAGAAAGGACGTAAAACAATGATCAACGAGAATATCAAACATTTCCGAAAAGAAAAAGGGCTCAATCAGGAAGAGCTGGCTGTGAAGCTGCATGTTGTCCGCCAGACTGTGTCCAAATGGGAAAACGGTTTATCTGTTCCGGATGCCGATGTGCTGATTCGTCTTGCAGACGTGCTTGACGTATCGGTCAGCCAGCTGCTCGGAATAGAAACAGAACCAAACAATCATCAGGCACTTGCCGATCAATTAGCGGACCTGAATGAACAACTGGCTCTGAAAAATCAGCAGGAAAGAAATCGTCTTCAGGCAGGCAGAAAAAGAGGTACTATTTTATTTCTTACATTCTTAACCATGCTGGTTGCATTGATTGTAAAAAACGAACTGGTGTCTCTCCTGTTAACCGGTGTGTGCATGATCAGCGCAGCCATCATTTTGTATCGTAATCTTGCTCTATTGACAAATGAAACTACAGATGACCTACGTATTGGAACCCTTCGCGTGACCACACTTATCAATATTGGATTTTTGATAATCGGGATTCTTGTTGCCTGTCTGACAGCACTTGATGTTATAACGTTTTCTGAAAATGGCGAGAAAATATTTGCGATGGCATTTATAAGCTGTATCATGCTTGCATCCGGTATTCTATGTCCAAGAATTCCATACAACCGGTACACAGGGTTGCGACTGCCATGGACCATACGGGACGAAGAGACATGGAAAATTGCACATAACATTTTGGGGCATATCTCTCTTCCCATTGTCCTGCTGTATGTCGCCTGCACGTTGACAGTTCCGGATTTTGGGCTTGTGACATCTGGTGCTATGATACTCTGGATCGGGATTCCGGGTGGTATTTCCGGCGTATACTATCTCAGGAAATACCACGGTCATCTTGGATAAATCAATCCGGATATTTGACCAGATCATATAATTTTCCATATTTGCCTAAATCACGTACACCGTCAAGCTGCATGCCAAGGTGCATGTATTTGTCGCATTTTGACTTCGCATCGGTCTCCAGAAGCACCGGAACCTGCAGCCGGTTGCCTTCTGCGTAGGCAAGCTCCATCACCTTCCGCATGTAACCCTGCCCCTGATATTGTTCCGGCACACAGACCATGCCGACGAATATATAAGGTTTCTTCTCTTTTTTCATCCGATCCTGCAGCGACGTTCCTCCCTTGGAAACTCCCTGTCCCATCCGGATCAATTCTTTCAGGCTCATCGAGCGAAACAGTGCTTTTACAAGCTGCATGCCTGCTCTAAGCTTCAGTTTCTGTCCCGGCACCTTATATGCGATATAACCCTCGCCCCGCTCGCTTATCGTGTAGAGCATACCGCCTTCAAATGCCATCCGCACATACCCGGCAATATACGTTGCGACCGCATCCTTGCTGCGGTAAAATGCGCCCATTCCGACTTCCTCTCCATAATCATAATATCCAAACGCGTGCCCGATCTGCTCTGCCACCGGTGTATCTAACGTTGTTACCTTCATGGTTTCTCTCCCCTTCTATTCTACTTCATATACTACTTTTATTTGTGCCCGTCTGGTTGTTGTAATTTTGTTTTTCTTTTTAAGTTAGTTTCATCTAACTTATTTTATCATAGCATTGTAAAAATGGGAATACTTTTTGCGCAAAAAGGAGCCCGCATCCTATGATGAAGACTCCTCTTATGGTTTACTTATTTATTTTTTACTGCTCTACTTACATCAGCTTACGGAACATCTCCTCAAACTGCTCTAAGCTTGCCGGTCTAGGGTTGCCCGGTGCACACGCATCCGCTGCAGCAGATTCACACAAGAACGGAAGATCTTCTTCCTTCAGCTTCTCCAGCTTTGTCGGAATTCCAACATCGATAGACAACTGCTGAACCGCATCGATTGCAGCCTGTCTGTATGTTGCCTGATCCATGCCTGTCGTATCAATTCCAAATGCTTCTGCTATGGATTTGTACTTTTCTCCTGTATATTCTTTGTTGAACTCCATGACGATCGGAAGCATCATCGCACAGGCTACACCATGTGGTGTATCATATACCGCACCAAGTGTATGTGCCATGGAATGTGCGATTCCAAGTCCTACATTCGAATATGCCATCGCTGTTACATACTGTGCAAGCGCCATGCCCTCACGTCCGTCCGGATCGTTCTCTACGGCTTTTCTCAAGTTCGCTGCAATCAGTTTGATTGCCTCTAAATCCAGACAATCTGACAGCTCCCATGCGCCTGCGGTTGTATAACCTTCAATTGCATGTGTAAGTGCATCCATTCCGGTTGATGCAGTCAGTCCCTTCGGCATCGATGCCATCATATCCGGATCTACCACTGCAACATCCGGGATATCGTTCGGATCCACACATACAAACTTACGCTTCTTCTCTACATCCGTAATTACGTAATTGATCGTTGACTCTGCACCCGTACCACCGGTTGTAGGTACCGCAATCGTAAATACCGTCCGCTTCTTCGTCGGTGCAACGCCCTCCAGAGAACGAACATCTGCGAATTCCGGATTGTTGATAATAATGCCGATTGCTTTTCCTGTATCCATGGATGAACCACCGCCAATGGTGATCATAAAATCAGCTTCCGAAGCCTTATACGCATCGACACCATGCAATACATTCTCAATCGTCGGATTCGGCTTGATATCAGAATATAACTCATATTCTATGCCATTTTCCTTCAGCAGATCGGTCACCTTCGCCGTCACGCCAAACTTCACCAGATCCGGATCTGACGCTACAAACGCCTTCTTAAATCCCTTTGACTTCACAATACCCGGAATCTCATTAATCGCGCCATGTCCATGATAAGAAATTCCATTCAATACAAAACGATTCACTGCCATAATTCATTCTCCTTTCAATCACACAATTCCTGCTCGTATACAAAATTCATACATTATGTGAAATTTGTACAACAAATTGCTTAATCACAAGAATAATTGTAACACATTTAACAAATTATAGCAAACCTAAGAATGTTCGAAATCCCACAGGAAACCCTATATAAAACTATATTTTTTCAAGTATTAACAAGCAGATATACATGTACATAGCGTATAGCATCTATCCTATGGCATCTTTATTATCTGACCCAACATCTCAATCTCTGTTTATTATCTGCTTGATTTCCTCCAGGGAATCCGCAAAATAGATACCCTGCTGCCGCTCCGGTGTCGAGAGTCCCATCTCGATCATATGCGCAAGCAGTGCTTTCAAGCTGTCATAATATCCATTCAGATTATACAAGATGCATGGCGCGTCCAACTGCTTCAGCGACACCTTCGACATCACTTCCGAAATCTCTTCAAGCGTTCCTGTGCCGCCCGGAAATGCGATAAATGCATCCCCCAGTTCGATCATCTTCGTTTTCCGCTCCGTCATATCATTTGTGACTATAAGTTCCGTCAAGTTGTCATATTGCAATTCCGCATCCATGAAAAATTTCGGTTCCACGCCTGTCACCGTGCCGCCAGCCTGTAGGACGCTCTCTGCAATTTCCCCCATCAATCCAGATTTTGATCCGCCATATACCAGCGCATTTCCGCTCGCACCAATCCACGTTCCAAGCTCCCGCACTGCCTGCTTCAGGCTCGCATCCTTTCCTTCAAAGGCTCCTAAATATACTGTGATGTTCATGTTTTTCCTCGCTTTTGTGTTAGATTCTGAATTATTTTCTTTTTACCGGAATCCAGATAGCACTGTGGTAATCAGCATCTGTGTTTTCTCCATTTACACAGTCATACCATTCCACATTCGCATTTCCGCTTATCTCATAATCAGCGTTACCCGGTAACCATTCTTTAAATATTCTGGTATTTAGTGATTGAAGTGCCTCCGGGATTGCTCCTACGCAGTCAAACACCGCCCATTCCCCCTGTTCAAACTCATATAGCATCATTCCTTCCGGAACTTCTCCACCGGCATATTTACCTGCAACCAGATATGTAAATTTTCCCTTATCAGCTACTTTTCCGTCATCAATACAAATGCCATATTCTCCTATACAATTTTCCACGAATGCCTTTTCATATGGATTTGCAGGTGGATTACCTGCATATACATTAGCCGCATATTTTTCACAGATTTCATCCCAATATTTCGAATTTTCTCATATGCCGTATCAAAGGAAAACTCTTTCGCAAAGCCTATCACCTTAAATCCAAACATTTTTGTAATCTTGTAGTCCATTTTATCTCCTCCTTGAACTGTAATTTTTACACTCAACGGAAGAAAGGTTCTTATATCGCCGCCCTGTTTTACCTGCACAGGGGAAATCCCATGAAATCTGGTAAACGCTTTCGTAAAGCTGTCCGGTGTGTCATATCCATAATCAAATGCCACGTCTATTACTTTCCTATTCGCCTTTTTCAGCTCAAGCGCCGCCATGTATAGCTTACGATTACGAATATACTCTGATATAGAATATCCGGTCATAATCAAAAAACCTCTTTGAAAATGCAGAGGGGATACATACACTTGCTCTGCCACATCCTGCGCACTGATGTTATCATTCAAATGATTCTCTATATAATCAATTGATTTTCTGATTGCAGTCAGCCATTCCATGCATTCACTTCCTTTCTTCTGTATGGTTAAATAATACGCTTCTTAAAGGAATATTTCTTGCCATTTAGAATTCAATTTTGTCCATCTGCTAAAACTAAGTTTTGCACATCTTTATATGTAACAGAGAATTAAAGTTTTCGCTCTTTATTTTATCACGCATACATATAAAATTACACTCATATTTTTGTATGATAGGCGGATTGCACATACCTTGCAATTTGCACATAAATCACCATAATTCCATCCAGTTCCAACTGCCATTTTCATAAATTCTTATAAGTTGTTACCAGATTCCCATTTGTTATCAGATTTTTAACCTGGGCTTTTTCAACCACATTTTCGTCCGAAAACCCACCACGTGGGCGTAGCATCCGGATTTCTCCTCCTTACACCCATATCTGGCTCATGAATTCATTTTCAACATGCAAAAATGGGCGCAATCCTCTTTTTTCAGTAGATTACGCCCATCCTGTGGGTTTTTACAATTCAATTTCCGGATTCACACCCAAATCAATAATTTCTCCAACATCAACCATCCCGGAAACTATCAATAATTCCTCCGAGATGCATCAATAATTCCCCTCTACGAGATCGCATCCTTCATGCTCTTTACATACTCAAACACCGGCTGTGCAGTCTCGCGTCCGTATTTTGCGATGATCTTCACGATCGCACTTCCGACAATGACGCCATCTGCGGAGGTAGCCATCTTCTTTGCCTGCTCCGGCGTTGAGATTCCGAATCCGATTGCGCAAGGAATGTCCTTCGCTTTCTTCACAAGGGCTACCATCTCGCCGACATTGGTTGTAATCTCGGTTCTTGTTCCGGTTACACCGAGCGAAGAAACACAGTAGACGAATCCATTTGCTTCCTTCGCGATCATGCTGATCCGTTCGTGTGAAGTCGGCGCGATCAAGGATACAAGATCCAGACCATACTGCTTGCAGATCGGATCAAACTCTTCTTTTTCCTCATATGGGATATCCGGCAGGATCAATCCATCGATGCCGATTTCCTTACAGGTCGAGATAAATCTCTCTGAACCATAAGAGAATACAACATTCGCGTAAGTCATAAATACCATCGGAATCGTGACCTTCTGGCGCAGCCTGCGCACCAGATCGAACACCTTGTCTGTCGTCACCTTATCCGCACCGGCCAACGCACGGATATTTGCCTCCTGAATAACCGGGCCTTCTGCCGTCGGGTCTGAAAATGGGATTCCAAGCTCGATCAGGTCTGCCCCTGCATCAACCATTGCATACACGATTTTCTCTGTTGTTTCCAAATCCGGATATCCACACGTGATAAACGGAATAAACGCTTTTCCATGCTCAAATGCTTTTGCTATATTACTCATGAAGATCCTCCCCTCTGTAACGTGCGATCGCTGCTACGTCCTTATCGCCGCGTCCGGAAATATTGATAACCATAATCTGATCCTTGTCCATCTGTGGTGCCAGCTTCATTGCATAAGCAACCGCATGCGCACTCTCAATGGCTGGGATAATTCCCTCGATTTTCGAGAGATATTCAAATGCATCAACCGCCTCATCGTCCGTGATTGCCACATATTCGGCTCTACCGATATCATGCAGGTATGCATGCTCCGGTCCGATACCCGGATAGTCAAGACCTGCGGAGATTGAATAAACCGGTGCGATCTGTCCGTATTCATCCTGACAGAAATAAGATTTCATACCATGGAAGATTCCCAAACGTCCGGTATTTAAGGTTGCTGCTGTCTCGAATGTATCTATGCCTCGTCCGGCTGCCTCACAACCGATCAGACGCACGCTCTTATCCTCAATAAAATGGTAGAATGCACCGATCGCATTGGAACCACCACCGACACAGGCAAGCACGGCATCCGGAAGTCTGCCTTCCTTCTCCATGATCTGCTGCTTAATCTCGCGGCTGATTACCGACTGGAAATCACGCACGATCGTCGGAAATGGATATGGTCCCATAACCGAACCAAGCACATAATGCGTATCGTCAATCCGGCTTGTCCACTCACGGAATGTCTCGGAGACCGCATCTTTCAGAGTACCGGTTCCGCTTTCCACTGCATGTACCTTCGCGCCAAGCAGACGCATCCGGTATACATTCAATGCCTGACGGATCGTATCTTCCTTACCCATGAAGATTTCACACTCCATGCCCATCATGGCTGCAACGGTCGCTGTTGCAACGCCATGCTGACCGGCACCGGTCTCTGCGATCACACGTGTCTTACCCATACGCTTTGCCAGAAGCATCTGTCCAAGTACATTGTTGATCTTGTGGGAACCGGTGTGGTTTAAGTCCTCACGCTTCAGGTAGATCTTAGCTCCACCCAGGTCCTTGCTCATGCGCTCTGCATAATAAAGTCTGCTCGGTCTGCCTGCGTACTCATTATACAGCTCGGTCAGTTCCCGGTTAAATTCCGGATCATCCTTGTATTTATTATAGGTTGCTTCCAATTCATTGACGGCGTTCATGATCGTTTCCGGCACATACTGACCGCCATGAATTCCAAATCTTCCTTTCGACATGTCTTATCCTCCTTAGAAATATGACTATCAATATGTTCCATGTATGCAGTCCATATCCAACGCTTATACATCTATATGCGATGCTTTGAAACTAAGAAATGCTAGATGTTCCAATATACATTATTCAAATTTTACGCAACCGCCGCCAATTCGCCATCCGTGGCTCAGTGGCGGCTTGTTTGAACATCGTGTTCAAACATTGCTAATATTTCTGAAACATCAAGCATTTCTAAAAGTTTCAAACATATGCATATAGATGTATAAGCGTTGGATATATCATACATAGAACATATTCATATCTACACTTTTGTTATTACTATATTTCCTTCACATCTAAAATTTTCTCACCAGTTCCATAACTTCGACCATCTTGGTAAAGTCCTTGCTTCCGTCTGTCTCGATTCCGGAGCTTACATCCAGTCCGTAGCTTCCAAGTGCTGCTGCCTCCCGCAGATTCCCCGCGTGAAGTCCGCCTGCTAAGAAATACGGCTTTCCGAACAGCTCTCCTTCTGCGGCATCTCCGGCTGCTGCCTTGGCCTCCCGCAGCAGTTCCCAGTCAAATGCCTCTCCGGTTCCGCCAAGTACACCCTTCCGGTAGGTATCTAAGAGCAGGTAATCAACCGGAAGTGCCGCTGTCTGCCGTATCTGCTCGACCATCTGTACCTTGACCGCCTTTATAACCGGCACATCACATATCTCACGCAGACGTCTGATATAATCCGCATCTTCCTCACCATGCAGCTGGATCATGTCGATACATCCATTCTGCACGAGCGATGTGATCACGGAAATATCTTCATTCACGAACACACCAACTGCCGGAATCTCCGCATCCAATGCTTCCCGGAATTGCTTTGCCTGCGCGGGACTGATCTTCCGTCTCGTATTCGCAAATATGAATCCGACCAAATCCGGTTTGACCCGATTTGCATATTCGATATCGCACGGCTTCATCATGCCGCATAATTTTATCTTCTGCATTTTACTTTCCTTCCAGCCTGTTCATCTTTATCCTGCTTTGCACACCAATTTGATTCCATGACACATGCTTACATTCCCCGCAGTTCATCCAACGCCTGCTTCTTGTTCTCACTGCGCATCAGCGTCTCACCGATCAACACCGCATCCGTGCCATTTTCCAGAAGCTTCGCAATGTCCTCTGCCGTCTTGATTCCGCTCTCTGAGACAAATGAGACTTCCTTTGGCACCATCTTCCGATACCTTGCGGAATTGTTGATATCCACCGTAAATGTCTTCAGATCCCGGTTGTTCACACCGATAATCGATGCCTCTGCACGAAGTGCCATCTCCACTTCCTGCTCATCGTGTGCCTCAACTAACGCCGACATACCAAGTTCCGTTGCAATCGCCTGATACTCTTCTAACTCCGACTGGGAAAGAAGAGAACAGATCAGCAGGATTGCCGATGCGCCAAGCGTCCGTGCCTGATAGATCATATACGGATCAATCGTAAAATCCTTCCGCAATACCGGAATTGTCACATGCTGGGTAATCTCTTTTAAGTACATGTCCTTTCCCTGAAAATAATACGGTTCCGTCAGGCACGAGATTGCGGATGCGCCGGCTATCTCATACTCCTTCGCGATCTCCAGATACGGGAATTCCTCTGCGATCACACCCTTCGACGGAGACGCCTTCTTCACCTCACAGATGAACGAGATTCCCGGACTCTTCAGAGTCTGATAAAATGGAAATAACTTCGGACGGTTTCCTTTCGGCAATTCCGCTGCCAGCCGCTCCGCTTCATTCCGCATATGGAAAAATGGTATTTGTTTTTTATCTTCTTCCACACGCGCCCGTGTCTTTTCTGCTATCTCATCTAATATCATGCTCTAACTCCCTTATGCTGCATTCGTTTCGGCGATAAACTGTTCCATAGTTGCAAGCGCCTTGCCACTTGTGATCATCTCACGTGCCTCTTTGATACCTTCCTCCATGCTCACATTTTTCGCAACATGGATGGCTGCACCCGCGTTAATCAGCACGGCATCAAGCTTTGCACCTGTTACCTTTCCTTCGAGGATTTCCTTCACCAGTGCTGCATTTTCTTCCGGTGTTCCTCCAACCAAGTCTTCCTTCCTGCATCGTGTGAATCCGAACTGTTCCGGCGTGATCGTGTACTTCGTGACTTTACCATCGGCAAGCTCGCAAACCTCAGTATCCGCACTCATGGAAATCTCATCTAAGCAATCCTTGCCATAGACAACCATCGCATGTTTTAAGCCAAGATCCTTCAACGCATTCGCTACCGTGTCAAGCAGCTCCTCGCTGTACACGCCGAGCAGCTGGTATGTATTATAAGCAGGATTTGTCAGTGGTCCCAGAATATTAAACACAGTCGGAACACCGATTGCCTTTCTTACCGGTCCGACATAGCGCATTGCCGGATGATATTTCTGCGCGAACAGGAAGCACAGGTTTGTATCCTTCAGCACCTTCGCATTCTTCTCCGGCTCAAGCATCAAATTCACCCCGAGTGTCTCAAGACAATCGGCGGTTCCACATTTGCTCGAAGCGGCTCGGTTTCCGTGCTTGGCAACTGCCACACCTGCCGCTGCAGTTACGATCGCTGCCGTGGTTGAAATGTTAAATGTATTCGAACGGTCTCCACCGGTTCCGACAATATCGATCACATTCATATCGCCACGGTCAAGCTTCGTTGCGAAACTGCGCATACCTTCGGCGCAGGCAGAAATCTCTTCGGCTGTCTCCCCTTTCATATGCAGGGCTACCAGAAATGCTGCGACCTGTGACTGTTCTGCCTCGCCGCTCATGATCTCCTTCATAACCTGAAGGGCTTCCTCTCTTGTCAGATTCTCTTTATTCATTGCTTTGCTGATCGCTTCTTTTATCATCGCTTTGTCCTCCTTATTTCATACCCAAAAACTGCTCCATAATTTTCCTTCCATCGGGGGTCAGGATTGACTCCGGGTGGAACTGTACGCCGTATACCGGGTAGTTCCGGTGCTCCACTGCCATGATCTCGCCATCCTCCGAGCGGGCGATTACCTTCAGCTCCGCCGGAAGCTTGTCTTCCTCCGCGGCAAGTGAATGATATCTGGCCGCCTGTAATTTTGGTTCCATCCCCTTGAAGATGGCGCTGTCGGTGTCGAGATCAACGATAGACATCTTTCCGTGCATCAGCTTCTTCGCATATCCGATCTCGCCGCCGAATGTCTCGCAGATTGCCTGATGTCCGAGACACACCCCGAAGATTGGAATCTTCCCTTTGAAGTAATCAATGACTTCCTCACAGATTCCGGCCTCCTTTGGTCTGCCCGGTCCCGGTGATACGATGATGTGATCCGGTGCCAGTGCTTCGATCTCCGCAATCGTCATCTCATCATTTCTTATAACCCTGATGTCCGGTCGGATCATTCCGATAAGCTGATACAAGTTGTACGAAAAACTATCGTAATTATCAATCAGTAATATCATGCTGCCATCTCCTTTCTTAGTCTGTCATTTCCTGTGAGATCTCGATTGCTTTCATCACAGCCTTTGCCTTGTTGATACATTCCTGATATTCATTCTCCGGCACACTGTCTGCCACGATTCCGGCTCCGCTTCGTACGAATACCTTTCCGTTCTTCTTATATGCGATCCGGATCGCGATACAGGTATCTAAGTTTCCGGTAAAATCAATATATCCGATTGCTCCCCCGTAGATGCCGCGTTTGTTGTTCTCAAGTTCATTGATAATCTCACAGGCACGGATCTTCGGTGCGCCAGACAAGGTTCCTGCCGGAAGAATCGCATCGACCGCATCTGTCACGGAGCAGTCGTCCCGCAGTTCCCCACGTACCGTAGAACCGATATGCATCACATGCGAATACCGCTCGATGCTCATGTATTTCTCCACTTCCACGCTTCCAAACTTGCTGATCTTGCCGATATCATTTCTTCCGATATCAACGAGCATATTATGTTCGGAACGCTCTTTCTCGTCTGCTAAAAGTTCCTCTTCGTTTTTGAGATCTTCTTCCTTCGTCTTTCCTCTCGGTCTCGTTCCCGCCAATGGGAAGGTATGTAACACACCATTTTCCAACTTGACCAATGTCTCCGGGGAAGCTCCCGCTACCTCGATGTCATCGCCGCTGAAGTAGAACATATACGGCGATGGGTTGATCGTACGAAGTACCCGGTAAGTATTCAGCAGGCTTCCGGAGAAATCCGCTTCCAGCCGGTTCGATAATACAACCTGGAAGATATCTCCTTCGTAGATGTAATTCTTCGCTTTTTCCACCATGTTGCAGAAGGCTTCCTTATCGAACAGCTTCCTGTATTCGGATGTCATCTTCGCCGGTTCTACCTCTGCTTCCTCTCCATGCTTGATCAGTTCAATGATCTCGGATATTTCTTCCACCGCATGGATGTAATTCTCCGTCAGGTTATCCGTCTTCGCATTCGCGATGATGAGCAGCTTCTGCTTCACATTGTCAAATGCAATCACCTTATCGAACAGCATCAGATCTACATCATTAAACCCTTCCTCATCTTCCGCATCCAGATTCAGCTTCGGTTCACTGTATTTGATGTAATCATATGCGAAATACCCAACCAGTCCACCGGTGAATGTCGGGAATCCTTCGATCTTCGGGCTTTTGTAATCTGCCAAGATTTCATTGATACAGGCTTCCGGATGCTGTACCAGTACCTCGCGGATAACCGTTCCGTTCACATCGGTGACTTTCAGCTTTCCGTTCATACATGTCACACAAAGCTTTGGCTTGTAACCAAGGAATGTATAGCGTCCCCAGTTTTCCTGATTCTCCACACTCTCTAACATATAACAATGCTTGCTTGCTTTTTTCAGTATCTTCAGCACCTGCATCGGTGTGCGGATATCGGAATAGATTTCCTTTAACACCGGAACAACCTTATAATCCTTCTGATACTGCATCGCTTCTTCTAATGTTGGTCTGATCATCTCCAAACTCCTTTCTTCGTGACATGGTTCCAATAATTTATTCATTGCAATAAAAAAGTCCTTGACAAAATATACTTTTGTCAAGGACGGAATTCCCGCGGTGCCACCTTGTTTCATGAGAGTTTCCTCCCATGCTCTTTCAGAATACTATCATATTCCCTGCAACTAACGTATGCGAACGTCATAGAATACTCAGAGCGGGTGCTCCTTTGACTATGCCCTCCGTGGTCCATTTGCTACCCTGCGTCCGACCCGGTTCTCAGCCTCCCGGATTCTCTGTACGTGCACGATGTAACGTTATCTCCACATCATTGGTTTCGTGTCACTATTCATTTTTGATAGGCTCATACTACTCTACTTCAGAAAAAATGTCAATAACCTTTTTTCAGTTATTTTTCCTTTGTCAAAACCATGTTAGCTTAATGCACTCAGACGTTCTGCAAGTGCCTGCAATTCTTCGACGATATCACCAACCTCTACAACAATCGAGCTGTTCTCCTCGCTGCTCTCAAGTGTTACGCTTGAATGTGCTGTCACTTCCTCGGTTGCTGCCGAGATTGTCTGGATACTATCCACGATTGCCTCATTCGACTGTGCCAGAGAAGATACCAACCCGGTCAGCTCCTCTGTCAACTGATGGATATCCTGTGTCCGGCTTGCAATCGTCTCGAAGCTGGATGCAGTCTCAGTCGCTGCGATGCTCTGTAATTTATTGTTATCAATCAGGTAGCTGACAACATTTACAACCTCTGTCAGTTCCTCTGAAATATTTCCAATCAGTTCGGCGATGTTGACCGTCGCTTCCTGGGTCTGGTCTGCAAGAGCAGAAATCTCAGATGCAACGACTGCAAAGCCCTTACCTGCTTCGCCGACTCTTGCTGCCTCGATACTTGCATTCAAGGAAAGAAGGCTTGTCTGATCGGTGATGTTCCCGATGATATCGACGATTCCCTGCATCTGGCTTGCGTACGCTGTCAGTTTGTCAAGCTCCGTTGCCACCTTCTTGCTCGCCTCATCGCTTGTCTCCACCTGTGAGATCAGTTCGTCAATCTTATTCTTTCCCTGTGCAACCTCCTCGCTCGCCTCATCCATATCGCTCTCGATCGTATCGGATACATGTTCCACACGCTCGATTACCTGCTGGATTTCTTCTGTCTTAAGAAGCTGGGACTGTACCGAATCTGCGGTATCGTTCGTTCCATTTGTTACTTCTTCCATGGATGCCTTTGTCTTTGTAACCGAATCCTCCAGCGTTGTCATCTTCTCCGAAACTGTCAGAATATCTCCGATCATATTCTCAGAGATTTCCAGAATCTGCTCTAACATTGCTGATACAGACTCCTTCTCCTGTGTGATAGCCTTCATCTTCGCTTCATTATTCGAGATGATAACATTTGTCGCCATCACCATAAACAACGCGAACAGCAATGTAAACCCGATCCGGATCTCAACATCCGGAAGATCCTGCGACGTAATCATGCCATTTGCTGCCATATAAATCACATGGATCAGGTTAAGGAGGAAGATTCCTCCCGCTGCACCAAAGCTCAATCGTTTCTCTCCATATACAATGACGAACAAACTAACAAGTGCACCATACACAAATGCAACCGGAGACACGGTTGTAAATATCGTAAAGGTGTAAAATACTGCATATGAATAAATCAAAATCCGTTTCAGATTTTCACTCGCCGGATTCCGCTTATATACGATCCAGATTGCTGCCAGTGGCAGGATGGAAAGTGCCGCAAAGATAGCAAAATATCCACCTGTACGACTACCCTTGATCACCTCCACAAGATAGCATGCCAGCAAAACTGCATTGTAAATCGTATACCCGGTTACCGTGAACCGGTTCGCCCGGCTCGTTCCCTCCAGACTATCCAGCGTATTTTTTACTTCAGCGACTTTTTCCTGCATCTTCTCCTGCATATTATCATGCGCCGCAGTCATCGCTTCTCTTATATTTTCTTCCATAAAGCGCTTTCCTCCTATGTTTTGTATTTATATCCTGTCCCGCTTATAATTCTACCACATTTGCATCGGTTCCTCAAAGCAAGAATCAATTACTTTGAAAGATTCTTCAACTCTTCAACAAGCTGCATATCTTCCGGTCTCACCTTCATGTTCGTACAGAGATTCTTCCCTTCTGCCGTTGTCACACTGATCTCTATGATTGAACCTTCACCAATCTGCGATGATGCCGCCTTGAAAAATGCCGGAAGCTTCGGATGACTCGTTGTAAACTGCGTCAACAGTCCTTTTGCTTTCATAAAATTCATTGGATTCATGTCTGTCACTCTCCTTTAGCCCAGTCAAATGATGTCCGCACAGCCTTTTCCCAGCCGCGCACACGCTCATTCTTCTCTTCTTCTGTGATCTGTGGTTCAAATATCCGCTCGATCTGTGCGTTACTTCGGATCTCGTCCATATCCTTCCAATAGGAAACAGCCAGTCCCGCCAGATATGCCGCTCCGAGCGCTGTCGACTCCACACATACCGGACGCCTGACCGGAACCTGTATGATATCTGCCTGCGTCTGCATCAGATAGTTATTCGCACTGGCTCCGCCATCCACATTCAGCGATTGCAGATGAATCCCGGAATCCTGATTCATCGCCGTAAGCACATCCGCCACCTGATAAGCGATCGAATCAAGCGTTGCCCGCACGATATGTTTTTTATTCACACCGCGTGTCAATCCCACGATCGTACCACGCGCGTAACTGTCCCAATATGGAGCGCCAAGCCCGGTAAATGCCGGAACAACATAACACCCTGCCGTATCATCTACCTGCGTGGCAAGTTCCTCACTCTGTGCCGCATCCCGGATAAATTCCATCTCATCACGCAGCCACTGTATCGCTGCGCCTGCAACGAAGATCGAACCTTCGAGTGCATAATTGATCTTTCCTTCTCTGCCCCAGCCGATCGTCGTTACAAGCCCGTGCTTAGAAAGGATCGGTGTCTCACCGGTATTCATCAGAAGGAAACAGCCCGTTCCATATGTATTCTTCGCATCGCCCGCCTGAAAGCAATTCTGTCCAAAGAGCGCTGCCTGCTGATCGCCTGCGGCACCCGCGATCGGGATTTCGCCGCCCAGCAGATTCGTACATGTATAACCATAGACTTCACTGTTCGAACGCACCTCTGGCAGCATGCATTCCGGAATATCAAGCAGTTTTAAGATATCTGCATCCCACTGGAGCGTATGAATATTGAACATCATCGTCCGCGATGCATTGGAATAATCTGTCACATGCACCGCTCCGCCGGTCAGCTTCCAGATGAGCCATGTCTCAACCGTTCCGAACAACAGCTCTCCGGCTTCCGCGCGCTGCCTTGCCTGTGGCACATGATCTAACACCCATTTTACCTTTGTCGAAGAGAAATACGGATCTAAGATCAGACCGGTCTTTTGCTGGATCATATCTTTGATTGGACGCACATTCCCTTCTGCATCCGTCATCGTCTGTCCAAGCAACGCTTCACAATATTCTGCGGTTCTCCGGCACTGCCAGACGATCGCATTGCAGATTGGCTGTCCGTTCTTCTTATCCCAGATGATCGTTGTCTCCCGCTGGTTCGTAATTCCAATAGCTGCGATATCCTCTGCCGTCACATTGATCTTGGACATCGCCTCCACTGCCACACCCAGCTGCGTCGACCAGATTTCATTTGCGTCATGCTCCACCCAGCCTGGCTGCGGAAATATCTGTGTAAATTCTTTCTGCGCCATACTCACGATCTTACCACTCTTATCAAATAAGATACAACGGTTGCTTGTTGTACCGGCATCAAGCGCCATAATATAGCGTTTCTTTTGTTTCTCCAATTCCCGTTCCTCACTTTTGTCCAAATATTCTCTGATATCCGTAATTTAACTTCTGTTCCGGTTCCACAGCAGCCGCCATCTCCTGTGTTTCCATGCGCACCTGTATCTGCCTTGCCTCCTGCATACGGTTCTCACATTCCAGATTCCCGCAGTTCATACAGATTCCCTGACACTGCTGCCCTGGATTATCGGATAGTAGGGCAAAAAACACCACGCTTTTTGATGGCTGTAACACGCCATATTCATTTGCCGTGATATCATTTTCCTGTCCGATGTCTGCCGGCTGTCTGCCGTACACTTCCATAAGGAGTGCCTGCATCCCATCCAGAGGAATTTCCTCTCCGACAAATACATACCGCTTCACATAGCGGCGATGGAATTTCGGATAGCTCTGATTGAAATCCGCATACATCTGCAAAAGCAGCTCATTTGCTACACACTCAACCATATAGCTTTCCGATAACGCATGCTCCCGCTCATAATATTCCTGCAGACGGTCCACACCTTCGCCAAGTGTCATCGCCACAAGCGCCGACTGTTCTGCATCGAGAAGCGGAACGCCCCGCATCCGTGTGTTGATCCGATAGATTGCATACGGTGCCATGTAAATGCGAACCTTCTCATATACCTGCTGCAACGCTTCTTTTTCTTCTGTGGAAAAATGATATTTGCGCATCACCTGCTCGATAAATGCGTCCTTATTTGGTTGTTCAACTGCCATTCTGACTTTCATAGTTCCACTCTTACCGTTTAATTTTTTATAAAATCATATATGTCTTGATATACCCGTTTTCTGCCTTTTTCATTCAAAATCTCATGACGCATACCCTTGTACATCGCGCCCCGGACATCCGTATATCCAAGATCCTTCATAAAATGAATTGCTTTTCCAAAATCACTTGGACTGATCGCACATGGATCATCCTTGCCGGAGAAGAACTTGATTGGCAGATCCTTATGCTTCATCTGCCAGCCATCCTTACTGTATGTCTCCTGCAGAAGATAGACCAGATTCTCATAGCCATCTAATGTAAATGTGAAATTGCAATACCGGTCGTTGTTGTATTTTTCTACCGCATCGCGATCAGAATTGATCCACGCATGCTGTAATTTCTCCTTCTTAAACCGTCTCTCATAGCTCGAATTCATCATAATGTGATCCATAAGCTTTGAGTGCTTGCGCCTGCCCTTGCATCCACGGAGAATCTTCAATAACCGCAGTCCCGGTGCAATGCCATGCCGCATCGAAGGACTTCCGACGATCACTGCCTTGTCGATCTCATCGTCATACCGCTTCAGATAACAGCGGGCTACGAGAGAACCCATACTGTGTCCAAGCAGAATATATGGCACATCTCCGACACTCTCTTTAATCAGTTCTGTCACCTGATGTGCATCTTCGATCAAGCCATCATATCCAGCATCGTAGAAGTACCCAAGATCTGCGTCACTCACGACGCTGCTGCCATGTCCACGATGGTCATGGATCACACACAGATACCCTTTCTCTGCCAGATACTTCATAAAATCATAATACCGTTCCTTGTGTTCACACATTCCATGCAGAATCTGCACCACACCGATGATCTTTGCTTCCGGCGCAACTGTCATCGCATGAATCTCTAGCTTATCTGCATGTGAATGAAATTTAAACTCTCTATATTTGACTGCCATGTATAGCCTCCTGTCTATTTAACGCCACATTTCTTACAAATATCCTGCAGACAGCACACATCACAATGCGGCTTCGTGCGCGCACTGCACACATCTCTGCCATGATATACCAACCGGTGACATAAATCACTGCCCTCTTCCGGCGGGATGATCTTCCACAATGCCATCTCGACCTTCTTCGGATCTTTCTCGCCATCCACAAGTCCCATCCGGTTCACCAGACGAATACAATGTGTATCCGTCACGATCGCAGGTTTACCGAACACATCGCCCATGATCAGGTTTGCACTCTTTCTTCCAACGCCCGGAAGTGCCAGCAACGCGTCAAAATCATCCGGTACATTGTCCTGATATTTCTCGTGCAACACCTTCATGCAGGCACAGATATCCTTCGCCTTGCTTCTTCCAAGTCCACACGGACGCACGATTGCCTCCACATCCTCTGGCTTCGCCTCAGCAAGTGCTGCCACTGTCGGATATTTCGCATACAGATCCTGCACGACAATATTCACTCTGGCATCCGTACACTGTGCAGCAAGCCGGACCTCGACCAGAAGCTTCCACGCTTCATCATACTCCAAAGTACATGTGGCATCCGGGTATGCTTCCCGCAAACGCTCTATAATTATAGCGGCTCGTTGTTTCTTCGTCATCGCATAGTATCTCCATTATTTTATCCTTTTTATCATACCAAATTTCATGAAAAATGAAAACCTTTTTCTCCCTCGATTTATCTTTGATTTTTCATCTTGACGTACCCAATTTTACTTTTGTATAATATTATAATCAAGTAAAGTAATTGACGCATCTTTCTATATCGTCAAGCAAGCATATTATACAACTGGAGGAACCGGATATGGATTTACGCATACAGAAAACAAGACAGAATATTTTTCAGGCATTCATCGAACTTCGGGAGAAATATCCTTTGGAGAAAATTACCGTCAAGGAGCTGACAGAACGTGCCCAGATCAGCAAACAGACCTTCTACCTGCACTACCGGGATATGTACGACCTGTCCGAACGTATTGAACAGTCCATGATTCAGGAGATGTTAAAGGAACTCCCTTACCCGGAAAATATCCTTACCCATACCGGTGAGGTCACAAAGCAGTTGTTCCAGAAAGCGATCGATCAGGGGCATAATTTCCGGATTGTCTTTTCCGGCTCTCGTGTCAGCGCACTCACCGAAGGACTGGAAACCTCCCTCAAAAATGCATTATACGAGAAATGTCCAAAATACCGCACCGATCTCCGCGCCAATATTCTTATCACGATTTTAGTACAGGGCTGTTACCATGCCTACGAGCAGTATTCGACCATCGACCAGGATCGTGTTGTCTCTATCATCAGTAAAATCGCAGATGAAATCTCAAACGAATGTAAGTAAAAGAAATCCTGAAAATGCAAAAGCGGTCAACTTGGGGATAGTTGACCGCCAGCTGCGTTATCAAATAACGCGAAGGAGAAATGTGTGTCTTGTGACACTAATATGAATCTTGGGGGGATTCTATATATATAAAGCATTCTCATGCTTTATACCAATCTCATAAGACTTCCTTCCTCTTTTGTCGATTCGTCTCTACACGAGTTATCTTTTGTAGAAATGTATCTCTTGAAGTCTATGGTTGTATAATACAGATTTTTTTTGGTTTTTTATATCAAATATATGTCTTTTTTTGCACTATTATGATATACTATAAAAAAATTTAAAAAGAGAGAATTATTAAGATTTTTAGAAGGAGTATCTATGAATATTGACAAAGAAGTAAACATGAAATTATTCCAACAACAACAGGAGCAAAGCCGCCATCTGGACTACGAGAAAGAATTTGGCATCTACAAAGCAATCGCCAATGGCAACATGGAGGAGGTAAAAGCCCGTCATAAAGAATACGAGGAACACAAAGGCTACACAACCGGTAATGACAAAAATGGTGTGTTATCTGCCGATCCATTACAGAATGCCAAGTATCACTTTGTAATCCTTGCAGCCATGACAAGCCGCTTCTGTGCACAGTATGGTCTTCCACGCGAGATTGCTTACAGCATGAGCGACATATTTATCCAGCGCATGGACGTGTGCAAGAAAAAGGAAGAAGTTGACAAGATTCAGACTGAAATGATCATGAGCTATACAAAAGCAATGCAGGACAACCGCAGCAAAGGTATCTATTCCAAGCAGATTGTCAAATGTGTCGACTATATTCAGGCAAACCTGCAACAGGAGCTTCGCTTAGAAAGCATCGCAGAATACCTGAATATGAATCCGACGTATCTCTCCCGTTTGTTCAAAAAGGAAATGGATGTGTCCATCTCCGCTTACATCAAGACCGAGCGTTTGAAAACTGCGGCACATCTGTTGCAATATAGTAATTATTCCATCTCTGAAATTTCAGAGTACTTAAACTTCTCCTCCCAGAGCCATTTTACAAGCTCTTTCCAGGAGTTATATGGACTCACACCGAAGAAGTACCGGGATTTACATACAAGCTGTGAATCTCCGGATCTGGAAGAATACGAATCGTAACAGCTATGATTGCGCAGCAATCTGTGCAACCAGATCTTCCAGATACATCCACCGGTCCATCTTTTCAGCCAGCGTTTGTTCGAGTTGTTCCTGCTCTTCATAGAGCCGTTGCAGTTCGGAGGAATTGCTGGCATTTTTTTCCATTGCAATTTTATTCTCTTCTATCCTCTGCTCCAATGTCGCAATATCATCTTCAATCGTATCATATTCCCGCTGTTCCTGATACGAAAGCTTCAGCTTCTTCGTGCGCGGTTTTTCTTTCCAGTTATCCGACTTTCCTGTCTTCGATTCAGCCGTCTCTGTCTTCGCTCCCGCAGATTTCTCTGCCGCCTGTTGTTCATACAGAACCCGTGTCTCGTAATCGGTGTAACCACCCTCGCTCTGCCAGAGTGTTCCGTCCGGGCGGAATGCGAAGATGCGGCGTACTACACGATCTAAGAAATAGCGGTCATGGCTGACTGCAACAACGATTCCCTGGAACGAATCCAGATAATCTTCCAATATCGTAAGTGTCGTGATGTCCAGATCATTCGTCGGCTCATCCAATATAAGGACATTCGGTGCAGACATCAAAACCTTGCACAGATACAACCGTCTGCGCTCACCACCCGATAATTTTCCGATCAGGCCATACTGGTCTTCGCCACGGAACAAGAACCGCTCCAGCAGTCTTGCCGCAGTAATCTTTCCTTCGTCTGTCTCTACATATTCCGCCACATCGCGGATGTAATCGATCACACGCTGGTTCGGGTCCATATCCTTGCCAAGCTGGATTTCCTGTGCGAAATAGCCAATTTTCACTGTCGGACCAATCACAACACTTCCGCTGTCTGGCTCTAAAATCCCCTGCATGATCTTAAGCAGCGTACTCTTGCCACAGCCATTTCGACCAACGATTCCAATCCGGTCATCCTTTAAGAAATGATATGTAAAATCATGAATGATCGTCTTTCCGTCAAAACTTTTTTCAATATGGTCAAGCTCCACCGTTGTCCGTCCAAGACGTGAGGAAACAGAACCGATCTCTACCTGTGCATCCTTCACTGGTGCGGATTTGCCTTTCATCTCCTCGTAGCGTTCCAGTCTTGCCTTCTGTTTTGTTGAACGCGCTCTGGCTCCACGCTTTACCCATTCAAGCTCCACACGCAGAATCGACTGCCGTTTGCGTTCCTGTGCATCTAAGATATCCTCACGGAGCGTCTTTCCCTCCAAAAATCCAGAATAGTTTGTTGCATACGAATAGATCTGTCCTTTATCCACTTCGATGATCCGGTTCGCCACGCTGTCAAGGAAATATCGGTCATGGGTTACCATAATGATCGAGCCTTTGTATGCGCGCAGTTCGTCCTCTAACCAGGTTGACATCTCACTGTCCAGATGGTTGGTCGGCTCGTCCAACAGTAATATATCTGCTTTCGCTAGTAATGCCGATACGAGCGCCAGACGTTTGCGCTGTCCACCGGATAAGTGTCCGCATGTCTCTTCAAAATCCGTAATGCCAAGCTTCGTCATCATCGTTTTGGCTTCGCTCTCGACCGTCCAGTGGTTTTCCTCTGTGGCATGTCCCCGCACCACTGCCTGCAGCACAGTATCTGTCGGTTCAAATTCCGGTGTCTGTGGCAGATATTGTACTGTATAATGATTTGCCAGTATCACGTTTCCAGAATCTGGTTTCTCTATGCCTGCAATGATCTTCAGAAGGGTGGATTTGCCTGTGCCGTTAATTCCGATGATTCCGGCTTTTTCGCCTTCCTGTAAAAAGAAGGACGCTTTATCAAAGAGCTTGCGCTCGCCATATGCTTTTGTGATTTCATCGACGGTTACGATGTTCATTTTGAATGCTCCTATCATCTATCCAGATTTGGACGCGATTGCCATTCTTCGCAGACACGCTTCCGCTCGGTTCATCACGCAGTGGTACTAAATTCACGACAAACAAGTTTGCCGTTCATTAAGTACCAGCGTGCTTCAACGGTCTGCTTAAGAATTGGCAATCGTGTCCAAATCCATATACATTTTTGATGGGATATCTACGACCTTATCCCTATATAATCTCATTCGTAGTCAGGCAAATTCAGTAACTTTAGACTCAAGTCTATTAGTTCCTGCCTTCCGGATGAATTCATAATCCGCACCTTGCCTTTGTGGTCGTCAGTGCGCAGCAGGCCTTGTACTTTGAGGCGGCGCATGAGTTCGCGGGAGGTTCCAAGGCTGCCATCGATCAGATGGATGTCACGGTCCCCAAGGAAATGGCGGAGTTCTTTTTTCAGGAACGGATAGTGCGTACAGCCAAGAACGATGGATTCTGTGTCGTCGGTCAGGACTGGTGATAGCTTTTCTGCGAAATAATCGTCCAATTCCTGTCCATCCAGATCGCCATGCTCGACGAACTCCATCAATCCGTCACACTGGACTGGAACGATATCTGCCTGCTCCCGATACTTTGCCAAAAGGTTCTGAAACTTCTCCTGTTTGAGTGTCATCGGGGTTGCCATCACTAAGATTCTGCCTCCATGACTTTCCGTCACGGCTGGTTTCACGGCTGGTTCGATTCCCACGATTGGAAGCTCCGGATATGTATTTCGCAGCAAACGTACGGCTGCGCTTGTCGCTGTGTTGCAGGCAACTGCTAATCCTTTGATTCCCATATCCAGCAGTTTTTCTACCACTGCAAATGTCAAATCCCGGATTTCCGCCTGCGGCTTTACACCATAGGGTGCATGCAGGGAATCTCCATAATATATAAAATCTTCCTTCGGCATCAATTTTATGGCTTCGCGCAGGACGCTTAATCCGCCAAGCCCCGAATCCATAAATCCGATTGGGAGTTTTTGTTTTTCCTGTAATTTGTCTGTTTCTGACATGTTATAACCTTCTTGTCATATTTAATGTTGCGACACGAAGCGTGATGGTTTACGCACGCTTTATTCATTTGCATTGCCACGCCCATTCTACCACAGATACCTATACTTGTACAAACGAAAAATCGCAAGGCATATATGGATCAGTCCTTACGCCTTGCGATTTTATCAATATTTGCAGGCAATGAGCTTCTGAGTCAAAAGATATAGCTTACGTTGATTGCCCTAAAATGTACAATTGCTTTTTATTTGGTTGTATCCGTGCTGCGGATCTTATCCCTTACCGGGAATATCATGGATGGCGATACCGAAAGCTCATCAATTCCCATCTTCAGGAAGGTTTCTGTGAGAGTTGTATCGGCTCCAAGCTCGCCGCAGATTCCGACCCAGCAGCCTTCCTTATGTCCATTGTCGATCACCATCTGAATCATACGTAAGATTGCAGGATGGTGGGAATCGTAGAAATCATCCAGTTTCGGATTCTGACGGTCAATCGCCAGCGTATACTGTGTCAGATCGTTCGTTCCGATGCTGAAGAAATCAACTTCTTTCGCAAGCTCTGCACTCATCATAACTGCGGCCGGTGTCTCGATCATGATACCCTGCTCGACATCTCCATACGGAAGTCCCTGTGCATCTAACTCGGCTTTCACTTCGTCCACGATTGCATGAATCTTCTGCACCTCTGCCACGGAAATGATCATCGGATACATGACACCGATATTTCCATAATAGCTTGCACGAAAGATCGCGCGAAGCTGTGTCTTGAAGATTTCCGGCTGTGTCAGGCAGATACGGATTGCACGATAGCCCATTGCCGGGTTATCTTCCTTATCCAGATTGAAATAATCCACCTGTTTGTCGGCACCGATATCCAGTGTACGGATAATGACTTTCTTGCCTGCCATATTCTCCGCAACTGTTTTATATGCCTGAAACTGTTCTTCTTCTGTTGGAAATGTATTGCTCTCTAAATACAGGAACTCGCTTCGGAAAAGTCCGATGCCCTCTGCATCATTCTGCAGGGCAGATGCCACATCCGCAACACCACCGATGTTCGCGTACAGCTTGATTTTCTTTCCATCGAGTGTGATATTTTCCTTGCCCTTCAGTTCCTGCAGCAAGCGTTTCTTCTCTTCGGCTTCCTGCTTCTTACTCTCGTATTCTTTCACAACATCATCGGTTGGCTCTACATAGACATTGCCATTGTAACCATCGACAATTGCGAATTTGCCGTCGACATTTTCCTCGAATTTAACACCGATCAGTGCCGGAATATTCATCGTCCGCGCCAGAATCGCTGTATGGGAATTCGTTGAACCATGTCTTGTCACAAACGCAAGCACCTTCGACTTGTCAAGCTGCACCGTCTCACTCGGTGCCAGATCATCTGCCAGCAGAATCACCGGTTCGTCACCATCTAATACACTATCTTTCTTTCCCTGCAGAATCTTCACAACGCGATTGGAAATATCTTTTACATCCGCGGCACGTGCTTTCATATAATCATCGTCCATCGCCGCGAACATGTTCGAGAAATTATCACCTGTCGTTGCAACCGCATACTCGGCATTGATTCCCTGATTCTCGATCATGTGTGTGATTGCTTCCACATAATCAAGATCATCCAACATCATCTGATGTACATCAAATATCATCGCATTGACTTCTCCGACTTCCACCAGTGCTTTTTCGTAGAGTGCCTGTAACTGCTCCTTTGCGGTTTCCTTTGCCTCTTCAAATCGTTTTACTTCTGCGGCTGTGTCCTCGATCTTTACACGTTTGACAGTACTTTCATCCTTGTTATATACGGAGATCCGACCGATTGCAATTCCGCCAAATACACTTTTTCCTTTTAATTCCTGCATACTCTCACCCGGCTGTATAAGACCTTCCCTTTCTTCGTACATCAATTACAGATTCTCGTTCATAAATGCGGAGAGTGCTGCGATTGCCTCATCTTCCTGTTCACCGTCTGCCTGCAGGATCACTTCCTGTCCCTGCTTTGCGCCAAGGCTCATAACGCCCATGATACGCTTTGCGTCAACGCTTCTTCCGTCCTTTGCGATCGTTACCTTGCAAGGATAAGCGGCTGCGAGCTTTACAAGCTGTCCGGCTGGTCTTGCGTGGATTCCCTGTGCATCTGTGATTACATAACTAAACTCTTTCATAATTTTATTCTCCTTTTCTTTTATGGTTATTCCAACATCTATGTTTTCTTTTCGAGTTGCGTATACTACACATTCTACGCAGACGCGCTCTCGCTCACTTCCACACGCAGCGGACACTAAATTCACGTCAAACACGTTTGCCGTTCATTAAGTGCCGGCGTGTTCCAATGGTCTGCTTTAGAATTGTGTAGTGTCCCGCAACTCTATCAACAATATTAGATTTTACAATCCTATATAAAAATCATATGATATAAAATTCTTCGGTCGTGTGACCTTATATTATGCAACTACTTTCTTCTTTAATACTCCGAGCAGGAGTGCGGAGATGATACTTCCGACTACCAGTGCGACAAGATACATTGCGGCGTGTCCGACAACCGGGAATACGAAGATTCCACCGTGAGGCGCCATCAGTGTACAGTTAAACGCTGCGGAAAGTCCACCAGCGACACCTGCACCAACTACACATGCCGGAATGACATGTAACGGATCGGCTGCGGCGAATGGAATTGCTCCCTCTGTGATGAATGAAAGTCCCATAACGAAGTTTGTAGGACCTGCCTTGCGTTCCTGCTCTGTAAACTTGTTCTTGAACAATAAGGATGCGATTGCAATTGCGATTGGAGGAACCATACCTCCGATCATAACCGCTGCCATGATATCATAATTTCCGGCTGCAATCTGCGCGGTACCGAATACATACGCTGCCTTGTTGACCGGGCCACCCATATCGACTGCCATCATCGCGCCGAGCAATGCTCCAAGCAGGATAATATTTGCGCCACTCATGTTCTTCAAGCCATTGTTCAAAGCTGTATTGATAAATCCGACAACCGGTTCAATCACATACACCATACCTGCTCCGGTAATCAGCAATCCAAAGACCGGGATCAGCAGGATCGGCACCATTCCTTCCAGTGCAGAAGGAAGCTTCGAGAAAATCTTCTTCAGCAGCAATACAACATAGCCTGCTATAAATCCGGCAGCCAGTGCGCCGAGGAATCCGGACTTTCCATTTGCTGCAATGGCACCACCTAAGAAGCCAAGTGCAAGTCCCGGACGGTCCGCGATACTCATTGCGATAAATCCGGCGAGAATCGGCAGCATAAAACTAAATGCCACGCCACCAACCTGAGCCTTCAAGAAATAAGCAACCGGCGTCAATGTGCCGAAGTTACTCTTTACATCCGCAACAGAACCATACTTGTCAATCAGATACTGCGGAACGTGGTTTAAGTCAACGAGCAATCCATCAATCAGGAATGCAAGCGCGATCAGAATACCACCGCCAACGACAAATGGTAACATATGCGATACACCGTTCATCAGATGCTTATAAATCTGGTGTCCGACACTTTCTTTGCCCTCGGTCTCTTTGCTTTCGGCTGCATCACCGCCTGCTTCATAGACAGCTGCTTTGCCTTCGGCTGCTCGTGTCAGTAATTGTTCTGCCTTATTGATACCATCTGCCACCTTGCAGATGATCACCTTCTTGCCGTGGAAACGATCCATCGGCACCTGCGTATCTGCAGCTACGATGATCGCATCTGCTTCTTTGATTTCTTCTGCAGTCAATACATTCTTGGCTCCGCCGGAACCTCTGGTTTCTACCTTGATTGCGTAGCCCAGCTCCTTTGCTTTCTTCTCCAATGCTTCGGCAGCCATATAAGTATGTGCGATTCCGGTCGGGCATCCCGTTACTGCTAAAATCTTCTTTGTTGCTTCTGAGATAGTCGGAATCTCTTCCTGCTTGGCATCACCATTTTCCGCCTTGTCAATGATACTTAAGAATTCATCTACTGTCTTCGCGGATTTCAATGCATTCGTGAAATCCTCGTCCATAAGAAGCACGGATAATTTGCTCAGTACATCGAGATGTACATTGTCTGCGGTATCCGGTGCTGCGATCAGGAACAGCAGATGTACCGGCTCGCCATCCAACGAATCGAAATCCACACCATCCGGAATCACCATCGCTGCAAGTCCTGCCTGCTTCACCGCAGCGGACTTACAATGCGGAATCGCGATTCCTTCTCCGATTCCGGTTGTTCCTTCTTCCTCTCGTGCATACACACCTTTCTTGTATGTTTCCACATCGGCAATCTTACCGCTTTCTGCCATCAAAGCAACTGCGCGATCCAATGTCTCTTCCTTTGAGCTTACCTTAGCGCCAAGGTAAATGCTCTTCTTGTCTAACAAATCTGTAATTTGCATACGCAACCCCTCCTTTATCATTTTTTGCCGAAGGTCTTTACATACAAGCCTTCGACTTCTTCCTTCGTTGCAAGCTCTTCCGAAAATGCACTCGCACTTCCGGTACATACACCCATTTCAAATGCGTTTCTATAAGCATCTGCTCCGCCATCTGTAATCAGATATCCGGCAATAAATCCGGCGACCATCGAATCTCCGGCACCGACGGAATTTTTCACTGTGCCCTTTGGAGCCTCTGCCCGGTACTCACTTCCGTCCTCCGCAAGTAATACCGCGCCATCCCCTGCCATGGATACAAGCACATTTCTGGCTCCCTGCTCCTGCAGCTTCTTCGCATATTTGCATACATCGTCTTTGTCTTTGATCTCCACACCGAAGATCTCGCCGAGTTCGAAATTATTCGGTTTGATCATAAACGGCTTATATGGAAGCACATTCACCAGAAGATCTCTTGTCGCATCTACAACGATCTTCAACTTCTTGTCCTGCAGACGCTTCATGATATCCATATACGCGGACTGCGGCAAGCTCTCCGGAATCGAACCTGCCAGAACAAGGATATCGCCCTCCTGCAAGGTCTCTAACTTCTGATATAACAGTTCCAATGCATCCGCGGAAATCTTCGGTCCCTGTCCGTTGATCTCGGTTTCCTCCTTCGCGCGGATCTTGACATTGATTCGTGTCATGCCTGCATCTAACTCAATAAAATCGCTTTCCACACCTTTTGCCTTCAACATGGATTTCAAAACCTCTCCGGTAAATCCGGCCGTAAATCCAAGTGCCTGATTCTCAAATCCAAGATTCTTCAATACCATGGATACATTGATTCCTTTTCCACCCGGCAGAATCTTCTCGCCGCTGGTACGGTTGACATATCCAAGATTCACACAATCCAGATCCTGCACATAGTCGAGAGACGGATTAAATGAAACAGTGTAAATCATACGCTCACCTCCGTGATATTCTTTATTCCTCTGTACTCATTATTTTCAATCTTCGTTGTAATTATCCTTGCAGACTTGAATTCCGCAAAACTTATCGAACAAATCTCGCCGAATTTGCTGCTGTCACACAGCACATAGCGCTCCTTCGTCTTCTGCATGGATTTCTTCTTCACCATTGCTTCTTTGACATCCGGTGTTGTAAATCCGTTGCCTTTCGTCACGCCGTTCGCACCCCAGAAGCCTTTCGTGAAGTTATATTTATCCAAGGAGATAATTGCTTCTTCTCCAACGATCGCTTCTGTGACCGGCTTGAACTCACCGCCAAGGATATATGTCGTATAGCCTTTCTGTGACAAATGCTTTGCATGTGCAAATGAGTTTGTGACGAATATCACATTCTTCGCTGTGATATAGTCAATCATCAGCTCGGTTGTCGTTCCGGCATCCATATACACCACATCCTGATCCTTGATCAATGCTGCCGCATATCTGGCAATCTCAATCTTTTCTTCCCGGTTGATCTCCTTCCGGTATTCCACCGCATCGTCCTTCACATGGAAGCTTCCGCCGATTGCCATCGCACCGCCATGTACCTTCACCAGTCTGCCTTCCTTATCCAGTGCGTTCAGATCCCGCCGGATCGTGGACTCGGAAATATCAAGAAGCTGCATCAGTTCCTGTACGGAAACGCTGTGTCTTTGTTCTACTGCTGCAAGTATCGCCTGCTGTCTTTCTTCTCCTAACATGTTTCTCCTTTCCGTCAAAATCGTTCATTTTGTTTCATTTTCGTTCAACTTTTCTATATGGTAACGCCATTTTCCGTCATTGTCAATCATTTTCTTTCATTTTTCTCCAATTTTCAGTCAATTTTCCAATCAAATTCCGTCAAAAGTCACATACCATGTAATATGCCCAAATTACCGGCATAAAAAACAGGACAGCTGACTGTAAATCAACTGTCCTACATGCATTTATACTGTGTTGTTATTACGCTGTGTTGTTATTACGCTGTGTTGTTATTACGCCATCTGCGTCTGAAACAGCGTATCGATCTCTTCTTTCGTTGCAAGCTCCTCGGAAAATGCACTGGCACTTCCGGCACAGATACCAAGCTTCAACGCATACTCATAATCGTCACGCTCGATATAACCTGCCAGGAATCCGGCAAGCATCGAATCACCGGCACCGACAGAGTTCTTCACCTGTCCCTTCGGTGCGGCTGCGCGAATCACTCTGCCATCCTCTGTCACAAGGACTGCACCCTGATACGACATGGAGACGAGCACATTTCTCGCGCCACGCTCCTGCAGCTGCTTCGCATACATCTCTGCCTGATCCATCGTTGTTACTTCCACACCGAACAGGTTTCCAAGCTCGGTACGGTTTGGCTTAATCAAAAATGGGTGATACGGAAGAACATTCGTGAGCAGTTCTCCGGTCGCATCCACGATAATCTTGTTGTTATTATATTGCAGCATCTGCATGATATCCATATACGTTGTCTTGGACATACAGTCTGGCAGGCTGCCTGCAAGTACCAGATAATCATCCTGATCCAGATATCCAAGCTTCTCATAGAGCTCTGCGATATCCTCGCTCTTGATCTCCGGTCCCTGTCCGTTTACCTCTGTCTCATCGCCACAGCGCATCTTGACATTGATACGCGTCAGTCCATTTGCAATATCAATAAAATCCGCGTTCATATCACGCTGCATCAACAGCGCTTTCAAAGCTTCCCCGGTAAATCCCGATGTAAAGCAGATTGCCCGGTTATCGATACCGAGATTCTGCAGTACGATAGATACGTTGATGCCCTTGCCGCCCGGCAGAATCTTCTCACCTGTCGTACGATTCACCTGGTTGCGTTCGAATTCCGTCAAATCCAGAATATAATCCAGCGACGGGTTAAATGTAACTGTATATATCATATTTTTCCCTTTCTCTCTATGCGTAGATCCCGAACCAATACATTAATTTTATAATACCCTATTCCCCGCGTGATTGTAAATGTTTTTTTATCTATACATTCCGGGAATTCCTATACGCTTTTGTCACTCCTTTACGGACAGTATAATTACCATCACTAAAATACATGCCATACCTACCAGATCCATCGTCGTCATGACCGTTCCAAGCCACAACACGGAAAAAAGTGTTGCCGAAACCGGTTCCACGCTGGAGATCATGCTGGCACGCACCGGGCCGATGTCATGTACTCCCTGCAGGAATAACAAAAACGACATCATCGTTCCGATCAAAACCATCGCCGCAACTGCTAATATTCCATGGAAATCGAGATGCACCGGAATCGTCCATACCTTGACGATACAGCTATATACCACGCCACAGATCAGCATGCCATAGCCAACGACCGGCTGACTGCCCCATTTTTTTAGCATCCGCTCCGGAAGCAGGGTATACATGCAGAACCCAAACGCCGCAAGCAATCCCCACTTCAGTCCCTCTTTCGAGATACTCATCTGATGGATATTTCCATGCGTTGCGATGAGAAAAGTACCGCCAACCGCCAGAAGCACCGCCACGATCTCGCGAAACTTCGGCGGACGCAATCTGCGTACACAGGATATGATCAGCACCATCACCGGTGCCAGATACTGCAGTGCCGTTGCAATCCCGGCGTTCGTATGATGAATCGCCTCTAAATATGCATACTGGCACAGACCCACGCCGAAAATCGCAAACAGGATGATTCCGAAGAAATCCCGTGTCGATTTGAATATATCAAATGCCGCTTTTCGCTCGCGGATAATATATGCAATTGTGAGGATCACACCGGTGACAAGCATGCGCATACAGGAAAGCCATGCCGTGTTGATGTTGTAGTGCGAAAACAAAAACTGTCCGCAGGCACCCGAAAATCCCCACGAGATTGCGCCAACCAGTACGCACAGCACACCGCGCAGCTGATTCCCATGTGTACCCTCATCATAATTTCTTCGTTTACTCATTGCTGATTTACCAGAACAGCTTTGATCTCGTCCACATTCGCATATCCGTTTTTCTCCATGATATACTTCAAAGCCTCCTGTATATCCTCCTCTGTCAGGATAATCTGCTTGCTCTCCTCTGTTACGACCGTACAGCCGCCCTTCATATCACAGCATCTGCCACTACAATTATTCTTCTGTATATTTTTCCGGCTGATCGCACCGATTTCCTCGAGCGTATTGATCATGCGGTACACGGTCGCAATTCCAATGCTGTTGTCTCGCTTATGCGCCAGAAAATAAACTTCCTTACAACAGGTATATTCTTCATTTGCAATAATGTCGACGATCAGCTTGCGCTGCTCTGTCAGACGATATCCATGTTCCTTGAGTGACGCAAGAATCTCTTCCTTACTGCTTGCTACCTGTCTGATTGGTTCCTGATCGTTCATTCTGTCACCTCTTTCGATTCTATTTCATTCTTTTTATTTGCGCTCTTTAGTTTTTTAACGGTACTCCGGTACAAAATCACGGATAATGTCGTTCCGATCGTCCACCCGACCGGCCATGCGAGCCAGATTCCGGTGCTGCCCCATTCCCTTGAGAAAAGTGCGGCTAGGATCACGCGCAGGAACAGATCCAGAAATGTTGTAACCATAAACTGCTTCATTGCTCCAACGCCCCGCAGGACACCGTCCGTAATCAGCTTGACCGACACCACAAAATAAAATGGTGCTAATATATGCAGGAATTCAACACCGACCTTCTTCGCCTCGATACTGTTTTCATCCATGAAAAGCTGCACCAGACTGCCGCTGCACAAAAGATACAATATTACAACCGGCACGCAGGTAAGAAAGATCAGCTTCAGTGCTGCCTTGCAGCCCTGGCTGATTCGTTCAATCTTCTGTGCGCCAAGATTCTGTGCCGCAAAATTAGAGACGCCGTTTCCAAGCATCGTAAATGTCGTGATGACCATGTTATTGAGCTTCACGGCTGCCGCATATCCTGCGATCACATCTGAGCCGAAGCTGTTGATAATACTCTGGATGATGATATTTCCGATCGACACGAAGCCCTGCTGCAGGGTACTTGGTATCGCAATCTTCAGCATCTTGCCGAAGATCTCTCCTGAAAATACCGACACCTTCTGATGTCCTTCGTGTTCATCCTTGATCTTCCGCAGCCGGAGCAGCACAACGATCACGGACAGGATACAGCTTACGCCCTGGCAGATAAATGTCGCCCACGCGACACCTGCCACGCCCATATGAAAGCTCTTTACAAACAGGATATCTACAAATACGTTCGATACCGATGAAAAAGCTAAGAATATAAACGGTGTTTTCGAGTCTCCGAGTGCCGAGAATATACCGGTTGCAATGTTATAGAAGAACAAAAATACAAGTCCGCCGGTATACACGTCCAGATACAGCTTGGAATCTGCAAATATATCTGCCGGTGTGTGTATCAGATGCAGCAATGCGCCGCCCGCAAAAAGTCCAGTCAGTGTCAGAATCAGACACAGCACCGCCGAATATATAAACGTCGTATAGACGGTCGTCTTCATCTTCCGGTAATTCTTCGCCCCGAAAAACTGCGCCGCAATGACGGAACACCCCATGTTGCAGCCAAATGCAAACGCCATATAAATCAATGTAATCTCATAAGAATTTCCCACGGCTGCAAGTGCATTTTTACCAACATATTTTCCTGCGACCAGACTGTCTGCAATGTTGTAAAGCTGCTGGAAAATGACGCTTCCAAGTAACGGAATGCAATACCTCCACAATACACGCTCCGGTTTCCCTACTGTTAAATCCTTATTCATCGTTGCCGCACCGTATGTCCGGTACGCCTCGCCTCCTTTTTACTCTGTTTGCGAATCATGGCAAACCAGTTTATCTATCTACAAAACTACATCCGCTATGAGATAATTTTGTATATACGTCTGGATGAGTTTCCATAATATATGATGTATTGAAACTAAGAAGTACTAGATGTTCTGATTTATGTGTTTCTACCGCACGCAACCGCCGTCAATTCGCCATCCATGGCTCAATGACGGCTTGTTTGAACATCGTGTTCAAACATTGCTGATGTCACGCAGAACATCAAGAACTTCTAAGTTCCAAACATATATATATTATGGAAACTCAATCCTGACATATATATACAAAAATTATCTCATCGCTCATACCTATAATATTGTATCAGAAGGTTGCCATGATTCCATAAACACTCATCTTATATGATGCCTGGCTTATCTAATGTTCCTTGTATGCTCCAAGTATCTTAATATCGTTATACACTTGGATTTGTCTCAGTGTCTCGACAACAACTTCGAGCCGCTCGGTCAGGCAGTCGATCTCGATGTAGAAGTTGTAGGTTCCCATCGATTGTTTTGTCGGACGGGACATGATTGAGATCAAGTTGATGCGTTTGTCATAGAACCGGCGCAGGATATCGAACAGGATTCCGGGCCGGTCGGTGGCAGGCATGATATAGACCGGGATTCGTACTTTCTCCCGTGTAAGCTCCGCGGCTTTCTCTGTGCCATCCGCATCTGCATCCAACCCTTTCTCGTTACTTACAAGCTCTTCTAACTGCTTTTCAAGATCCGGATTTTCCACGTCTAACACGCCCTTGCGCAGGATGATAAAACGGGTATGATTGCCCTTTGCATCTGTCACATCTTCTGCAAGCATGCGCGCATCGTCTGCCTGTATCACATGATGTGGTACGATTGCCGCTGTTCCTGGTTCATCCTGTATCTTGTAATAAGATTCCATGTTGCTGTTCGTCGTTACAATCTCTGCGTCATGCAGGGTATGCAGGAACTGTCTGCACTGCCCATTCGTCTTGAACTGCACGTAAATCTTCCTGATATCTTCAATCTTTTCTGTATTGGCAAGCAGTGAAAACTGGACTGCTACCTGATTTTCATCGACGATATAGACGTTTTTCTCCAGCAACAGGTCAAGTGTCCGCTGCACATAACCATCCAGCATATTTTCTACCGGAACAACCGCATACTCACACGCTTCGTTCGTACAGAGTTGTTCGAACACATCGTCAATTGTCGGACAATAAAGCGGTTCTAATGATTTCCCGTGTGCTGCCTCATATTTCTTATTATATTCTTCATAGGACTTATCGCAAAATGTCCCTTTCGGTCCTAATACTGCTATCATGTAGATGTCTCCTCCCGAACGTGCATTTCCAATCTGCTGATTCACTTGCGAATCTAGCTGATTGCTTCATCTGTGCACGCATTATATCCACTCGAAATTTCCACCGGTAATGGCAAGACTGAGTAATGCGTCCATCTTCTCGACATCCTCGCCCTCCAATACCTGTATCAGCTTTGCGGTGTCTTCAGCCACCTGCATAGCCTCATCCGGTCCGATCTCCGGATCAAATTCCGCCTCACAGTATGGACAGTTGATATGCTCCATCGTCTGCAGAGACAAGAATTTCTCTCCACAGCTTTCACATTCATAATACCCACAACGGGTTGTTCCTTCCGGTACATAATACATATGCTGACTTTACTCCTTTACATCTATCTCTTTCACGGGATTCCTTATTCTGTATCATCGGAATCTCCTGTATCCTCCAATTTAGTTTCACCCTTCAGATCGTTCAGGTTTGTCGCCGGGAAGATGTCTGCCACATCATTGATTGCGATATACGCATACGGATCAATGCTATGTACCAGATTCCGCATCTTACCGACCTGAAACCGGTTCACAATGAAATACACCAGCGTGCGGTCGGTATTCGAATAATATCCTTTCGCATCAATCGTTGTGATACCGTTTTCAAATGCGGCGGAAAGTGCCTCGCATACATGCTTCGGATGCTCTGTCACGATAAAGGCTGCCTTGGAACGGTCGAAGCCCTCCACGAAGAAATCAATCGTTTTCGATGCCGCCGCATAGGTCACAACCGAGTAAAGCGGCAGAATCCAGCTGTCAAGCACGATTCCACATATGATGTATAAGATTACATTGTATGCCATTACGAACGAGCCGAGACTTAACCCAAGCTTCTTCGCGAACATAACACCTATGATGTCGATACCATCCATCGCACCGCCAAACCGTACCGCAAGTCCGCTTCCGCAGCCGGAGATGATACCTCCGAAGATTGCACACAGAAACAAATCACTTCCGGCAAGCGGAGATACGATCGTCACATCCACCGGTAGAATATCTGTGATGATCCACGCAACAATGGAATAGATCAAAACCGCATAAATCGCATAGATTGTAAATACCACGCCCTCGCGCTTTAATCCAAGTAAGAAGATTGGAATATTTAAGAGAATCAAAACCAGGGAAAGACTGATCCATTTCGGTGTGAGCTGGGACACCAGCATAGCAGTTCCCGAGATACCGCTATCATACAGTTTGACGGGGGCTAAAAATATAACAACGCCAAATGCGTTGACGATTCCCGCAACCGTCAGGAGCAAAAAGTTCTTGATACTGAGCATGCCACATACCTTCCTGATTTTTTCCATTCGCAATCCTCCTGCTATAATATGTATCGCCCCCTCACATTCGTTCGGCGGCAGGTCGTCGGAAACATCCTAAATCATTCACTCCGTTCATGATGTTTCCTCCTAATTTTTAATTTTACCTACAAGTTCTCGATCTGTTCCCGAAATGGGCGAAACGCAGATGGTAATGCATACGTCTCGTCCAGACTCTCCTTTGTTACCCACTTCCATTTTTTATTTGTTTTCCGACATCGGATATAATACGCTGTCATATGCCATTCCACATGGCTGAATATATGTGTGTAGCTTGTCTGCATCAGAAGATCCAACGGTTCTGCCTGCCAGCCGGTTACCTGTGTTACCGCCGCCTGCTTGTCAAGCTTTGCATCCACATTCGGGAATTCCCACATGCCTGCCAGAAGTCCGCTTGTGCTGCGCTTATGCAGTGCCACGGTATCTTCCGTAAGCAGGATAAATACTGTCTTATCCACAATCTTTCGTTTCTTCTTCTCACTGCGGACGGGCAGATTTCTCCATGTGTCCTGCTTTCGTGCCTGACAGATCTCCGCCACCGGACATACATCGCACCGCGGTGCACCATTTGGCACACAGACAGTCGCACCAAGCTCCATCAGTGCCTGCGTCGCGATTCCCGGATTCTTCTGCGGATACGTCTCCTGCAGTTTTCTCGTGATGCGCTTCTTCGTTGTCTGCAGATCAATGTTTGCGTCATCCGCCAGAAGCCGGCTATACACGCGCAATACATTTCCATCCACCGCCGGTGTCGGTGCATCAAAGCAGATCGACGCGATTGCGCCTGCTGTGTAGTCGCCAATACCGGATAAACTCCGGATCTGTGCGTATTCCGATGGAAATACTCCCGTGTATTCCGCACAAATCGTCTGCGCCGCCTTCTGCAGGTTGCGCACACGATTATAATATCCAAGTCCTTCCCAGAGCTTTAAGATCTGTTCCTCCGGTGCCTCCGCCAGATCCGGGATCGTCGGAAGTGCCGTAACGAAACGCCGGTAGTATTCCTTTACCGCCTCCACACGTGTCTGCTGCAGCATGATCTCTGACAGCCACACATGATACGGCTCCCTGTCCTGTCTCCACGGAAGTTCGCGTTTATGTGCTTCATACCACGGAATGAGCGCCTCAAACATGGCAATAAGCACTTGTTCCTCTGTCCTCATTAGAAGTCAAGCTTGATGAAACTATCGTCGTCTCGATTTGCAAGCTTACGTCCTTCCATTGTCTTGATCGCCAGATCAATCTGTTCGATCATCGAATCCGTGATATTCGTTTTCTCCCCGTAATTCAAGTAATTCAGGATTGTCAACATCTCGGATTCACTATCTGTAAAATACCCGGTGCCTTCCTGCTGCATATCGCCCACATTCTTGACGAGCTCCAGCATCTTGTTCGGCAGCGTTCTGTAATCCCATGGTTTTGATTCGATATCACCTAACATCGTCTTATTCCTTTCCATTCCAACAATATGTACAAAGCTTCTCCGGCTCGATTCCAACAGCCTCAAGCATATCATCTAAGCGGTGGAACCGGAGTGATGTAAATTTCAGCTTCTCGCAGATCTTATCAACCATCTTCTGGTATTTCTCAGATGTGTAATCTGCGTACTCCTGCAAGACTTCATCGCTGACATCCCCGCCTTCTAACTCTGCGATAACATTTCTTGTGATCAGCTCCATCTCAGAGTTTGAACGGGAGAAGTTTAAGTATTTACATCCGTATACAAGCGGTGGGCACGCCGGACGAATATGCACTTCCTTCGCACCACTCTCAAACAAATATTCTGTCGTCTCACGAAGCTGTGTACCACGCACGATGGAATCGTCAATCAGCAGCAGGCTCTTACCCCGGATCAGCTCCTCGATCGGGATCAGCTTCATCTTCGCGATCAGATTACGCTTACTCTGAATCGTTGGCATGAACGAACGTGGCCATGTCGGCGTGTATTTGATAAATGGTCTGGAAAATGGAATGCCAGACTCATTTGCATATCCAACTGCATGTGCCGTACCGGAATCTGGAACACCCGCAACGATATCCGGCTTGACATTATCCCGTCTTGCAAGAAGCTGCCCACAGCGATACCGCATCTCCTCGACATTCACACCCTCGTAAGTCGAAGATGGATATCCATAGTAGATCCAGAGGAAGGTACAGATCTTCATCTCTTTACCCGGCAGAACCAAAGTCTTCAATGCATCGCTCGTCATCACGGCAACCTCGCCCGGTCCAAGCTCCCGGTAAGTCGAATAACCGAGATTCAAGAACGCAAAGCTCTCGAAGGTTGCACAGAATGCGCCATCCTTCTTACCAACGATGATCGGCGTTCTTCCGTATTTATCTCTTGCAAGGTAGATGCCCTTCGGCGTCAGGATCAGCATGGACATCGAACCTTCGATGATCTCCTGTGCATAGCGGATACCATCGATGAAATTATCCTTCTGATCGATAATCGCAGCCACAAGCTCTGTCGCATTGATCTCACCGTTACTCATCTCAAAGAAATGTGTTCTTCCCTGCAAAATCGTATCAATGATTTCCTGTGCATTGTTGATCTTGCCAACGGTTGTAATTGCAAACGTACCGTGATGCGAACGCACTAAGATCGGCTGTGCCTCATAATCTGAGATACATCCGATTCCAAAGTTACCTTTCATGGTATTTGCTTCTTTATCAAACTTTGTCCGAAATGGTGCATTGTCAATCTTATGGATTGCTTTTTCAAATCCATGTTCCTCACTATACACCGCCATACCTGCACGTCTCGTTCCAAGATGGGAATGATAATCTGTTCCAAAAAACAAATCAAATACACAATCCTCTTTTGACGCAACTCCAAAAAAACCGCCCATGACTGTACCTTTCCACTTTCGTGGCCTTTCCCTGTATGCTTTTTATTTTTGAACATATTTTTACCACATAACATTATAACAACAATATTGCGGTTTTGAAACACTTTTTTGATATCGGATGTATATTTTTGCGGAAGCGGGAAATGATAGATGTAAGAAAGTATATTTCTGTATTTTTAACGTATATGGAGGTTTGTTATGAAAGTATTAAACTGTGTGGCTCTTACAATTGCCATCATCGGTGCGATCAACTGGGGACTGATTGGTTTCTTCGACTTCAATCTTGTTTCCGGCATCTTCGGCGATGCGACCGCATTCACACGTGTCATCTATGCTTTGGTCGGTCTTTCCGGACTCTACATGATCAGTCTGTACGGAAGAGCTTGTGCAGACGCTTAAAAAGAAAATGCTGTCTGAACCGCTATGTGTCCAGACAGCAATTTTTTATGCCTTATTTTTCTCTTCGAGTCTTGCAAATACTTTATCGTAGCTTGCATTTCCGTAATTTAAGGACCGGTTTACACGGCTGATCGTCGCGGTCGAAGCGCCTGTCTCGTTCGCTACCTCCGCATAAGTCTTTCCATCCTTCAGAAGCTTCGCAACCGCAAACCGCTGCGCAATCGACTGTACTTCCTTCACCGTACAGACATCCTCAAAAAAATCCATACATTCATCTACCGATTCGAGCGTGAGTACAGCTTCGAGAAATTCTTTTACAAATTGTGTCCGTATTGTCTTTTCCATGTCATCACCTACTCATATTGAGCTATCCTATTTATTCTCTTTGTGCACCCAGACTGCCACGGCATCACGGTTTACATAGAAATCACCGAAGCCTTCCTCGTCAATCTTGATGTTGTATTTTGCATTTCCCATCGCATCCGCGAAATGGCATCCTGCAAACTGCTTACCAATATACATATGCTTTGTGCCGCCGGTTCCATCGGAGATCACAACCGCCATACCGGAATTCTTATGTTCCTCATCGCCTTCGCGTGTCCAGCCAATGCAGTTTGGATCATCGAAATAATCGTGCTGTGCGCCATATGCCTGATTCTTACGAAGCTTCATCAGCTTGTCAAGCTCCCGCTTCTTCGACTTGATCTTCGCCGTTGGGATTCCCTTGTAATCGCCATAGAATACACATGGATAGCCTTCCTGACGAAGCAGGATGATCGCATATGCCATCGGCTTGAACCAATCCTCTACCCACGACTCTAATGACTGTCCCGGCTGGCTGTCATGGTTATCGACAAAGGTTACTGCCTTCATCGGATTCACCTTTGCAAGCGTACCGTCTAAGATCGTGCGCAGATCGTAATTGCCATGTGCCTTCGAACAATTATGGAAGTTGAAATGGAGCGGCACATCGAAGAGACTTAACTCGCTCTCGTTCGCATTTATGTAATCCTGTAATACATTGACATCCCAGTGCCAGTACTCGCCGACTGCAAATAAATCCTTTTCGACGTCTTCTTTCATGGCACGCAGCCAGTCCTTATAGAAATATTTGTTGATATGCTTCACTGCATCAAGCCGATATCCGTCAATGCCGGTCTGCTTGGTATACCACTTGCCCCAACGGGTAAGCTCCTCCGTTACCTCCGGATTATTAAAATCCAGATCTGCACCCATCAGGTAATCATAGTTTCCAAGCTCAGAATCCACTTCCTTGTCCCAGTCTTTTCCCGCAAACTTGAAGATGGATTTGACTGCTCTGTCCTGATCCCAGTCGATGCCATCAAAATGTGTCCAGTTCCATGTAAAATCAGAATATTTTCCTTTTCTTCCCGGAAATGTAAACTTCGTCCACGCCCCAATCGTCTTGGAATCGCCTACCATCTGATTCCGGCTGTTCGCGTTGAACTCTTCCGCAGACACCTGCTCCACCTCGTCTGCACCAATTCTATGATTCAATACGATATCTGCATATACCTGGATTTTCTTATCATGCAGTGCCTTGATCGCTGCTAAGTATTCTGCTTTCGTACCATACTTTGTCGGGACAGAGCCCTTCTGATTAAACTCACCCAGATCATACAGGTCATAGACACCGTATCCGACATCTTCTTTTCCCTGTGCGCCTTTATATGCCGGCGGTAACCAGACTGCCGTCACCCCTGCGGTCTTTAATTTTGCCGCATCCTCTGCCAGTGCTTTCCAAAGGGATGCATCTGCAGGAAGATCCCACTGAAAATACTGCATCATAGTTCCATTCATACCCATGAGTTTCTACCTCCGCAATACTTTAACATTTTAAAGTATTATAACAAATGGTTTGGATTCCGTAAAGTTTATTTTCCTATTTCTAACGGACTCTTCCAACGGACGCAGGCATATCGGACAATGGTTCCAATCCGGGGCCGCTTCCGCTTAGTTGCTCCGCGCATCGGTACTAAATTCGCACTTCGTGCTCATTAAGTACCGGCGGTCGCAAATGCCCCTTCTTGGAATCCATTTGTCCGATATGCTTGCTGGGTGTTGATATAATTATGTTTGTAATATCTTTCTCTATATGATTTGAAACCGTCAATTATTCTACTATATCCTCGGAGAATCCAGGCTGCTTCTCTCCATAGTTTCTCACCAAACTTAGATATTCCTTCTTGTATTCATCCGATCCGGCTGCATAACTGGCAAGCGTGTACACCATGCCAAGGTCTGCACTGCCGGAATATTCGCTGTCTTTCAAGAGCATTCCGAAGGCGGCGACGCTGGCTGCAAAGCGCAGGTTATCAGAGCCGTCTTTGTTGTAGCTTTCTGTCTTGCATGGGTAGGATTCCAATTTGCTCTCCTCGCCATCCGGCTCTTTGTAGCGGATATTGACGGTAAATAATTCATCGGTATAATCTTCGGTTCCACAGATTAGAACCTGTGCAGTTTCGCCGTATTTCAAGTCTGTCTCCGGCAATTCCATCTCCGAATCAGCCGGGATGATCTCATAAAGTGCGGTTACACTGTGTCCGGCTCCCATCTCTCCGCCGTCTTTTGTGTCATCCGCGAAATCCTCAGCCGCCATCACACGATTTTCATATCCGATCAACCGGTAGCCCTTCACCTGCTCCGGGTTGAATTCCACCTGTAATTTGACATCCTTTGCCACAGTCACCATATTGGCACCAAGCTCATCGACCAGTGCCTTTTTTGCTTCAAACATCGAATCGATATACGCGTAGTTTCCATTTCCTTTGTCCGCGAGCAGTTCCAGCTTATTGTCCTTGTAATTGCCATAGCCGACACCAAAAGTGCTTAAGAATACACCGCTATCCTTCTTCTCTGTGATCAGCTTCTCCAATTGTCCCTCACTGGTCAGCCCGACGTTCAGATCTCCATCAGTACAGAGAATCACGCGGTTGTTTCCACCCTTGATGAAATATTTCTTTGCTAGCGCATACGCTGTCTCAATCCCCGCGCTGCCATTTGTACTTCCATACGCTTCCAAGCCTTCAATCGCAGAGGAGATTTCATGATAGTCGTCTCCGCTTACACCCTGCAGGACAACCTCGTCCGAACCGGCATACGTCACGATAGATACCCGGTCTTTCTCAGTCAGATTCTCTGCTAACATAGTAAGCGCCTGCTGCACAAGCGGCAGCTTGTTATCGTCAAACATCGAACCGGACACGTCGATCAGAAACACGAGGTTTGACGCCGGTGCCTCCTTGAAATCGATTGCCTGCGTATTCATGGCAACTAAGGCAAGCTTTGTATCCTTATTCCACGGACAATCCGCATACTCGGTATACACGGCGAATTTTTCATTGCCTTTCGGGAGCGGATAATCATAATGGAAATAGTTAAGCATCTCCTCGATACGCACCATCGACGGATCAATGTCGTAGCCATTCTCGATTGCACTCCGGATCTGTGTATAGCTTGCTGTATCCACGTCGGCGGCAAAAGTCGAAAGTGGCGAGATCTGCACATTCATCCATGGATTTTCCTCTGTGTAGGAATATTCATTTGTGTTCCAGTCTTCTGTATCCGGGCATTGCAGATAGTCATCATAAAAGCCGGATTCGCAATCTGCTGTCGCCATATTGGCTGCAGATTCCTGCATAATTCCGTCCACCTGCATTTCATAATCTTCCTCTGCCATGTCACCGGAAGGAACTGTATCCTCTCCAGTAACTGTTACGTCTGTCTTTCCTGTCTGCGTTTCATCTGCTTCTTTTTTGTTTCCACATCCACATACAACCACCGCCATACAGATGCTTAACGCCATTGCTAAAATTCGTTTTCTCATAAAAAATCCTCCTTCGATCTTATATACATCTTTGTTTTCAAAAGCCTCTATATAAGATACGAAGGAGGATTCCTTTTTTATGGTACTTATTAATTTTTTATTTTATAAATCGTAGTTTCGTCCCCGATTTGTAAATACTTACCATCATAAATCGTAAAACTGATAAATGGCTTATACTGTATCAGTACCTGATAGCGGACTGCTGACTCGCTTGCTATTGCACCGGCTGTTACTTCCTCACAGATTGTTGCACTCTGCAGTGATTCGCACAATGAACGGAGTTCATTCTCCGACATGCGCATCTGCTTTCCTGCCCCACTGCCATCTTCCGTGTTGTAGAGCACTATGACGGAATCGAGTTCCAGCATCTCCTGCAGGATCCATGGCTTTTCTTTCTCCGGATATCGTTCAATATCCGTATCTGCCACATTCTTTTCTCCCAACAGACGCGTTCCGCCTGTGTCAGCTCCGATGATCCAGCGGCCGTCTGCCCTCCCTGTCTGTCCGGAGGTGCCCATTACCGCATAGATCAGACAGCCGCCACTCACAAGGAACAGCATACAGGCTACAACCAACCACCGGGAGAATTGCCCTCTTCCATAGTTTCGTTTCCTGGGGCGTTCTCCCTGCATTTCCGCATACAGTTGCCGTTTCAGGCGTTCCTGCATGTCCGGTGCGGGTGCAATCGAATCCGCATACGCTTGATATATCTTCTTCATGTTCTCAGACATAGCCATCCTCCTTCAATTCGTCCCTGAGCATCTTTCTCCCCCTGCTCAAAAGCGACTTCACTGTTCCCTCCGTGCTTTTTGTCACATGCGCAATCTCCCTTACCGATAGCTCTTCATAGTAATAAAGAAACATTGGCAGTCGATAGCGCTCCGGAAGCTTCTCTACCTTTTCTTTCAATACCGGCAGGTCTGACGCCTCGTACGAAGGTTCTGTTACATCATCTAAGGCAACCGTATGTCTTCGCCACGCACTTGTCACATTTGATTTAATTGTATTTACTGTCACTCTGATTAGCCACATCTTTCGATGTTCTTCATCCCGGAAGGTTTTGCCCGCTTTCAGATATTTGAGCAAAACCTCCTGGGTGATATCCTCTGCATCGGCGACATTCTGCATCCGCGTATATGCGATGCGGTAGATCATCGATGCATACATCTCAACAAGTTGTGCAATCCCTGCATGGTCTTCCAACTTGATTCCTCCATGAAACGATTTTAGTTGTAATTCTCCATATCGAACTTCGTGAGCACACCGTCCTGGAATGTGAATTCCACGCTGCTTGCGTATGCATCATCATTTTCTTCGTATGTCAGTGTCATGTAATCACTCGTATCGCTCGTATAACTATCGGTCGGCTCGCCCATGACCGCCTTTACCTCATCCGGTGTCATGCCAAAAGTGATGCCATTTCCAAGTGCTGCATCATACTTGTTATCAAAATCATCACGGCTAAGCTCGATTCCAAGAATCTCACAATCCGGAACCTTCTTTGTTCCTCCACCGGTAAAGTTCTTGAAACGGATATACATATCTGACTCGTCGGCAGCCTCTGCACGGGCGCTCATCGAATACTGATTGTCTTCGAGTTCCTCCTCGAGGTAATCATCTTCAATGGAATAACCCATTGCTAAGATATCGTCATAGGTAAGTGTCGCAAGGTTATAAGGTTTTCCAAGCATTGTAAACTGCATATTCTCCCAGTCAAAGCCATCTGCATTTACCGGTGTTGTGCTTGCAGCGCTCTCGGTTGTTGCTTCGGTCGTCTCTTCCTCTGCCTCGGTTGTCTCTTCCGTATCTTCCTCTGTATCTTCCGGTGCAGCCGCTACAAGTGTGTTTTCCTTCTGTGTAGACTCTGCGTAGATCACATACCACTTACCATCTTCTTCAATCAGGTAAATCTGCTCAGCCAGTACCATCTTCCCGTTGGAACCAGAGTATGTCTCCTCTGTGTCCACTTCATACATGGTGTCCGCATCCAGGGATAAACTATATGCTGCATTGACGATATCCAGCGTGCTCTGTCTCTTGGAATCTGATACCTTTTCTGCGTCAGATGCTGTATATGCAAATGAGTATCCGCCAAATACAGTATCATAATGATTCCAGAATTCATCTTCGGATGATACACCATTCGATGTGTAGAAATTGTCCGCTACACTGGACTGGAGATCCGGATAATATGCATCTACGATTGCATCCATATCCCGGTTCTTCATACCTTCGCAGAAATCCACAACTGTCTGCTTTGCCGCTTCTGCATCCTTACTGCTTCCTTTTCCATCCTTCTTGCCAATCTTCATAAATGCGAAGATGACGCCACCGATCAATACTACCGCTAAAATGATCAAGCCGACGATCAGTCCGGTTTTCTTTTTCTTTGGCGGCTGATTCCCACCGGCTGGCTGCTGTGGCATGCCGTATCCCGGCTGCATGCCCTGTTGTTGTGGCATACCGTAGCCCGGCTGCATGCCCTGTTGTTGTGGCATACCGTAACCCGACTGTACGCCCGGTTGCTGTGGCATACCGTAACCTGACTGCATGTCCGGCTGCTGCGGCATACCTGCCTGCATATTTGGCTGTGGTGCTCCATAGCCATTTGGTTGTTGGTTCTGATTGTTATCCATTTCCTCTTTCCTCCTTATTATCTCCTGACATCGAACGTTTCGTTCCATCTATAACACTTTATAAGATTCGATTTGGTTGCAAAAAATTTATTATTTTTTTAAATTCTGCAATTCCTGCATCAGATCTGCAACTGTTTTTCCTTCAGATTTTTCCCCTTCATCATAGACATTTGCCACACTTGATCCATCCTGTAACTTCAATTCCATCAGATAATATGGCATGTCAGATTGTATCATATCGACCGGTTTCCAATCCAGTACCTGATACGTTTCTAGCAAAAACTGTACCTTGTCGATCGCACCGTCTGTATCTTCGCTGTCAAACTGCTGCACGATATTGCCCTGCGCATCATACTGCGTAAAAACGACCTGTGTGATCGTCAGATATTCTGAGGGATGATCCTCATCTTTCTGCGCCTCTGACATTGCATTGTCCTCTACATGATTTATGCTTTCATCTGCACTGTCTGCTGCCATTGACGCATCTGCATGATTCGATGGTGCGGTCTCAGCCGCCGCTGCCTCATCTGCCATTTCATCCATGCCAGCCTCTGTCATATGCATATCTGCTACCGTTTCTGTTTTCATTTCCTTCATATTCGATTTACGCATCGAACTGATACCTACCGGCACCGCAATGATCACGATCAGAATTGCTGCTGCCACCAGTACAAACTGCCTGGTTCTTCTCTTTTTCCGAGCTGTTTTCTGCTTTGTTACTTCCTCCTCAAAACCCGCATCGATCCGGCTCCACAGATCCGGCATGTCCTGCATATCCTGTGTGCGAAGTGCCTGATATGCTTTTTCTTCTTCGGTTAATTTATTCTGTTGTTCCATACTCTCTCAGACACCTCCTTAATTTCTTGATTCCCTGATTGTACAGCCACGTCACCGTGCCAAGCGGCTGTCCTAAAGTCTTTGCGATCTCCCGGAATTTGAGATCTCCCACCAGCTTCAAATCCAGCACTTCCCGCTCCCGGTCGGAAAGCGTCTGCATTGCCTGCCGCATATCCTCTGCCAATACCACATGTTCTTCGACGGTAGATGCCGTCTCCACCGTCCCGCCTTCTTCTAATTGATCCTGTGGCGCATCTTCTGTCTCGTGCAACAGATATTCATGCCCACGCTTCCGCAGCAGATCGATTGCCATATTTCTTGCAATCTGGATCAACCATGCCCGATGCGATGTCTTCTTCTGATAGGTACCCGCTACCCGGATCAGCTTGATAAAGAATTCCGACGTCACATCTTCCGCGTCCTCCCGGTTCTTTACGACATCGTAGACAATCGTATAGATGAGCCGCCCATACGCGTCGTAGATGGCACGGAGCATGTCTTTATTTCCTTTTGCAAGACCTTTTATGGCAGCATAAAATTCATGTTCTGTCATATACCTGTCCCCTCATAACCCCTGCTATATATTATACGTTTCTGATTTCGATTTTTATGGTTGATTTTTAATGGAACAACTTCACCAACCATATTTCTATGCATTATACTGAAAAAAGCGGCAAGACTGTTCATCCTGCCGCCGCATCATTTTGTCTTATAAATCTTTTCCTGTCAACAGCTTATATGCCTGCAGATATTTGTCGATGGTCTTATCTACGATATCCTGTGGCAATGTCCAGTTATGACCTTCGTTTGCCTTTAACCAGTCACGTGCAAACTGCTTGTCAAAGGATGGCTGGCCATGTCCCGGCTCATAGCCTTCTGCCGGCCAGAATCTGGAGCTGTCCGGTGTCAGCATCTCATCACCAAGTACGATATTGCCTTCCTCGTCCAGACCGAACTCAAACTTTGTATCTGCAATGATGATACCGCGTGAAAGTGCGTACTCTGCACATTTCTTGTACAGGGCAATTGTATAATCGCGAAGCTTTGCCGCATATTCTTTTCCCTTGCCTGGGAAATACTTCTCAAGATGCGCTACGCTCTGCTCATAAGAGATGTTCTCGTCATGATCACCAATCTCAGCCTTGGTAGATGGTGTGTAAATTGGCTCAGGCAGCTTGTCGCTCTCCTTTAAGCCTTCTGGAAGCTTGATGCCACAGACAGTACCGTTTTCCTTGTAGCTTGCCCAGCCACTACCTGTGATATAACCTCTTACGATACACTCGATTGGAAGCATATTCAATTTCCGGCAGAGCATGCTGTTTCCATCAAACTGTGGCTGCTGGAAGAACTCCGGCATATCCTTTACATCTACGGAAATCATATGGTTTGGAAGGATGTCCTCTGTCATATCAAACCAGAATTTTGACATCTGTGTCAGTACAGTACCCTTCTTTGTTACCTGATTGTTCAGGATTACATCAAAGCAGCTGATACGGTCTGTTGCAACCATGATCAGGCTGTCTCCGTTGTCGTAGATCTCGCGAACTTTTCCTTCTTTGATCGGCTTCATGTTCTTATCTCCTTTGTCTTTTTAATGAGTCATATTGTTTTACATATAGTTTTTCTAAAGTTTGCACATAACTACTATTTCTACGCAGACGCGCTCCCGCTCACTTCATCACGCAGTGGTACTAAATTCGCGACGATGAAGCTGTCGCTCATTAAGTGCCAGCGTGCTTCAATGGTCTGCTTTAGAATTAGTAGTTATGCACAAACTTATATACATTTTATTCGTAAAACAAAATTACTCATACATACTAGCACCTTGGCGATGCTTAGGCAAGAGCTATTTTGCAAAAAGCGAGGCAGGAACATAAGAAATCGTCTGCTCCTGCCTTTGTTTATTCATATTCTTTTACAGATGAAGTACGCGGTCTTTAATCTCCTGCGTCCGGCCCTGATTCCAGAACTGTGTTCCGATGTAGCCACAGGTTCTTCGGGCTACAAACAGGTTGTTCTGGTCACGGTTGCCACAGTTCGGGCACTCCCAGATAAGCTTGCCGTTCTCGTCGGTCACAATCTTGATCTCGCCGTCATAACCGCAGATCTCGCAGTAGTCACTCTTCGTATTTAACTCCGCATACAAAATGTTATCATAGATAAATTTCATTACAGAGATTACCGCCTCCACATTGTCCTGCAGGTTTGGTACTTCTACGTAGCTGATCGCGCCGCCCGGGGAAAGCTTCTGGAACTCGGATTCGAATTTCAGCTTGTCGAATGCATTGACCGGTTCGGTTACATGGATATGGTAGCTGTTCGTAATGTAGTTTTTATCAGTAACACCTTTGATAATACCAAACCGCTTCTGTAAGCACTTGGCGAATTTGTATGTCGTAGATTCCATCGGCGTACCATAAACGGAATAGCTGATGTTCTCTGCTTCCTTCCACTCTTTACACTTGTCATTTAATTTCTGCATGACTTCGAGTGCAAGCTTCTTGCCCTCTGGTGAAGTATGTGTCTTGCCTGTCATACGCACGCACATCTCGCAAAGTCCTGCATAGCCAAGTGAGATTGTTGAATATCCATTGAACAGTAATTTATCAATGGTTTCGCCCTTCTTGAGTCTCGCGAGTGCACCATGCTGCCACAGGATTGGAGCGACATCGGATACCGTTCCAAGCAGTCGCTCATGTCTGCATCGAAGTGCCCGGTGACAAAGCTCCAGACGGGATTCAAGAATCTCCCAGAACCGGTCGATATGTCCCTCTGCAGAACATGCAACATCAACCAAGTTGATTGTGACAACACCCTGATTGAATCGTCCGTAATATTTTCTTGTGCCATCCGGATTTCTCTGGCTGTCCTCGGATGTCGGAAATGACCGGCAGCCCATGCACGGATAGACATCGCCATTTTTCAGCTCACGCATCACCTTCGCAGAAATGTAATCCGGCACCATACGCTTTGCGGTACATTTCGCAGCGAGCTCGGTCAGATACCAATACTTGGAATCCTCGGTAATATTATCTTTGTCAAGCACATAAATAAGCTTCGGAAATGCAGGTGTAATCCAGATACCCTTCTCATTCTTGACACCCTGGATTCTCTGTTGCAGCACTTCCTCGATGATCATTGCAAGATCATCCCGTGTCTGCCCTTCCGGGACTTCATCGAGATACATGAACATCGTGACGAACGGTGCCTGCCCATTACAGGTCATAAGGGTGATAAGCTGGTACTGGATCGTCTGAATTCCGCTCTTTACCTCTGCACGCAGGCGGCTCTCTGTAATCTTGCTGATCACTTCCTCGTCAAGTGCTTCGCCACACATCTTCCGCTCCTCGATTACCTGCTCGCGGATCTTCTTCCGGCTCACATCGACAAACGGTGCGATATGGGAAAGTGTAAAGGACTGTCCGCCATACTGGTTACTTGCTACCTGCGCCACGATCTGTGTTGTGACATTACATGCAGTGAAGAAGCTGTGCGGCTTCTCAATCATTGTCTCGCTGATGACGGTTCCGTTCTGCAACATATCCTCCAGATTTACCAGGTCGCAGTTATGTTCCCGCTGGGCGAAATAATCCGAATCATGGAAATGGATAATTCCCTGCTCATGTGCTTCCACAATTTCTTTCGGAAGCAGCATACGCTTCGTCAAATCTTTGCTGACCTCGCCTGCCATATAATCACGCTGGGTTGAATTAATGACCGGATTCTTATTTGAATTCTCCTGATTGACTTCCTCATTCATATGATCAATCAGAGCCAGGATTCCGTTATCGGTCGTATTTGATTTTCTGGCAAGTTCCCGCTTATACCGGTAACGCACATACTTCTGGGCAACCTCGTATCCACGCATCTCCATAATTCCGGTCTCCACCATATCCTGAATATCTTCTACGTGAATCGCATGTGTCATGATCTCGATCTGTTTCGCAATGTTATCGGCGATTGCCTGCACCTGATAATCGTTCAACTGATGCAACCGGTCTACCTCTTTGTTTGCAGCATTGATTGCATTGACGATTTTGTCCAGGTCAAAATTTACTTCCTCGCCATTTCTCTTAATTACGTTTGTGTGTACTGCATCCATTTATATTTGACTCCCTTTTTATAATACTTTCTCAAACACTAAATATAGTATTTTCTTTTTTATTTTAATACTATATTTAGTGACCAAGTGCTATTATAATACACACTTACAAAAAAAGGAAGATGTAAATGGAAATTTACACCCTCCTTTTTGCATGTATACAAGTATACATTTTTTATTTGGATTTTACCGCATTTTTTTGTCGATTATTGGATTGCCTTATGAATCTCCTGCAATGACATAACACCGATCTCACCATATTTTAAGACTGCTTCGATACCCTCTGCGGTTGCACGTGCGGCTGCCATCGTTGTCATATATGGAACCTTTGCACGGATCGCGGTCTTGCGGACATAACTGTCATCAAACACCTTCTCTTCCTGTGTTGCCGGTGTGTTGATGATGAGCTGGATCTTGCCATTCATCACAGCATCCACGATATTCGGTCTGCCTTCCTGCATTTTGTTGATACGGTCCGCCTTAATACCATTTGCGATCAACAGTTCATAAGTAGTACCAGTAGCTACGATGTGGAATCCGCATTTCTCAAATGTCTTTGCGATATCTACAACCTCTGGCTTATCCTTGCGGCTGACAGAAAAAAGCACCGTGCCTTCCTTCGGAAGTCTTGTCTGGGTTGCTTCCTGTGCCTTGTAGAATGCCTCGCCGACATTCGTGGAAAGTCCAAGTACCTCGCCGGTCGAACGCATCTCAGGTCCTAATACCGGGTCAACCTCCTGGAACATGTTGAATGGGAATACGGCTTCCTTCACGCCGTAATACTTCGGCTTTACTTCCTTCATCTCTGGAAGCGGAGATGGCTTGCCGGTTAACTCACTTGTCATAATCTGTGTTGCAATCTTCACCATAGATACGCCACATACCTTGGATACCAATGGTACGGTACGGGATGCACGCGGATTTGCTTCGAGTACATATACCTTGTCGTTCTCGATTGCATACTGCATATTCATCAAACCACAGACACCCATTTCCTCTGCGATCTTTCTTGTGTAATCTTTGATCGTCTCCACGAGCTTCTCCGGAATTCCTCTGGATGGAAGAATACATGCTGAATCACCGGAGTGAACACCTGCAAGCTCGATATGCTCCATAACAGCTGGTACAAATGCATGCTTGCCATCTGCGATCGCATCTGCCTCACACTCAGTTGCATGGCGCAGGAAACGGTCGATCAGGATTGGACGGTCCGGTGTCACACCAACAGCGGCTGCCATATATTTCTTCAGAGATTCCGGCTCGCTGACAACCTCCATACCACGTCCGCCAAGGACATAAGATGGACGAACCATAACCGGATAACCGATCTTCTCAGCAACAGCAAGTGCTTCCTCAACATTCGTTGCCATGCCAGCTTCTGGCATCGGGATGTCAAGCTTCTCCATCATTGCACGGAAGAGATCACGATCCTCTGCCATATCGATAACTTCTGGGGATGTACCAAGGATACGCACGCCGTTCTTCTTCAAGTCTGCTGCCAGATTCAGCGGTGTCTGTCCACCGAACTGTGCAATGACGCCCACCGGCTGCTCCTTCTCGTAGATCGAAAGTACATCTTCGAGTGTCAATGGCTCAAAATACAATTTATCAGATGTATCGTAATCTGTCGAAACCGTCTCCGGGTTACAGTTTACGATGATTGTCTCAAATCCAAGCTCCTTTAATGCAAGGGCTGCATGTACACAACAATAGTCAAACTCGATACCCTGACCGATACGGTTTGGACCACCGCCAAGGATCATGATCTTCTTGTTGTTCGTAATTGTTGTGTGGTCTGGTGCATTATAAGTTGAATAGTAATAAGAACGGTCTTCAGTTCCACTTACATGTACCGGCTCCCAGCTCTCGGTAATGCCGTAGCCAAGGCGGGTATTGCGGATATCGTCCTCTGGAACTTCAAGCAGCTTGCTTAAGTAACGGTCTGAGAAACCATCCTTCTTCGCCTGCTCCATTGTATCCTTGTCGAGTGTCTCACCCTTCTTTGCAAGCAGTGCTTCTTCCTCTTCTACAAGCTCCTTCATCTGCTCAATGAAGTAATGCTTGATCTTCGTCAGGTTGTATAACTCCTCAACTGTCGCGCCCTTACGAAGTGCCTCATACATGATAAACTGTCTCTCACTGGTTGGCTCTACCAGCATTGCAAGCAGCTCATCCTTTGTCTTATCATGGAAATCCTTCGCAAAGCCAAGTCCGTAACGACCGATCTCCAAGCTTCGGATTGCCTTCTGGAATGCTTCCTTATAAGTCTTACCGATACTCATAACTTCACCAACAGCACGCATCTGTGTACCAAGCTTGTCCTGCGCATCCTTGAACTTCTCAAATGCCCATCTAGCAAACTTGATTACGACATAATCGCCGCCCGGAACATATTTGTCGAGGGTTCCATGCACGCCGCAAGGAATCTCATCCAATGTAAGTCCGGCTGCAAGCATCGCTGATACAAGCGCGATTGGGAATCCTGTCGCTTTGGAAGCAAGTGCAGAAGAACGGGAAGTTCTAGGGTTGATCTCGATTACAATGATTCGATCTGTCACCGGATCATGTGCAAACTGTACGTTTGTTCCACCGATCACCTGTACTTCGTCTACAATCTTATATGCCTGCTCCTGCAAACGCTTCTGACATTCCTCAGAGATTGTAAGCATTGGTGCAGAACAGAAGGAATCTCCCGTGTGTACGCCGAGTGGATCAATGTTCTCAATGAAGCAGACCGTAATCATGTTACCCTTTGCATCACGGACAACCTCAAGCTCCAGCTCTTCCCAGCCAAGGATTGACTCCTCAACGAGTACCTGTCCTACCAGACTTGCCTGCAGACCTCTTGCACAGACGGTCTTCAACTCTTCTACATTGTAGACAAGTCCGCCACCGGCACCGCCCATTGTATAGGCCGGACGCAAAACAACTGGGTAACCAAGCTTATCTGCAATCGCAAGTGCTTCTTCTACAGAATAGGCAACTTCACTGCGCGCCATCTCGATTCCCAGTTTGTTCATAGTTTTCTTAAATTCAATTCGGTCCTCACCACGTTCGATCGCATCTACCTGAACGCCGATGACCTTCACGTTATATTTGTCAAGTATGCCTGCAGCTGCAAGCTCGGAACACAAATTAAGACCCGACTGACCACCGAGGTTCGGTAATATCGCATCTGGACGTTCCTTGGCAATAATCTGCTCCAATCTTGTCACATTCAATGGCTCAATATATGTCACATCCGCAATACCAGGATCTGTCATAATGGTTGCAGGATTGGAATTCACCAGAATGATCTCATAGCCGAGCTGTCTTAAAGCTTTACATGCCTGCGTGCCGGAATAGTCAAACTCACATGCCTGACCGATAATGATTGGACCGGAACCGATAATCAGAACTTTTTTAATGTCTTCTCTTTTGCTCATATTTGCCCCCTTGTATAATATTTAATCCGATTTTTATCCAAAATCACTTAATTATACTAGATGTGAGGGGCAAATACAATCAGAGAAATGGCATTAAAAAAGAACCCTTGAAAAAAGGGTTCTTTCGTGGTTTTGCTTAGTTTTCCGAAATCATATCCACAAAATACTGATGAATTTTTACATCTTCGGTCAGTTCCGGGTGGAATGCTGTCACGAGCTGTTTTCCCTGACGGGCAGCTACGATCTTGCCGTCGCATGTCGCCAAGACATCGACACCATCACCAACGCTCTCAATATACGGAGCACGGATAAATGTCATGCCGACGGTTCCGATTCCCTTGAACTCTTCTTCTGCGAAGAAGCTGCCAAGCTGTCTACCGTAAGCATTTCTGCGCGCTACGATGTTCATCGTCCGGAAGCCAAGTGCATCTTCTCCGTCAATATCCTTTGCCAGAAGAAGCAAGCCGGCGCAGGTACCGAATACCGGCAGACCTGCCTCGATCTTCGCCTTGAGTGGCTCATACAGGGAAAGCTCCTTCAGAAGCTTTCCCATAACTGTACTTTCGCCGCCCGGAATGATCAATCCATCCATATCGTCCTGCAGATCATCTGCCTGACGGATCTCGAAGTGTGGAATATGTAATTTGTCCAGAGATGCTTCATGCTCTGCAAATGCACCCTGCAATGCCAATATTCCTATCTTCATCTTACTTTCCTCTTTCTGCCATAAGAATCTCAATCTCAGACTCATTGATTCCGACCATAGCCTCACCAAGGTCTTCTGAAAGCTCTGCAATCAGCTTTGCATCCTGATAGTTTGTAACAGCCTTTACGATAGCGGCTGCGCGCTTTGCAGGATTTCCAGACTTGAAGATACCAGAACCAACGAATACACCCTCTGCACCAAGCTGCATCATAAGTGCTGCGTCAGCAGGTGTTGCAACACCACCGGCTGCGAAGTTTACAACCGGAAGCTTGCCATTCTCATGGACATAACGTACAAGTTCAACTGGTACCTGAAGCTGCTTAGCTGCTTCATAAATCTCATCCTCTGCCATACCTACGATACGACGGATCTCTGAGTTCATGGCACGCATATGACGAACGGCCTGTACAACATCACCGGTTCCCGGCTCACCCTTTGTACGGATCATAGATGCACCTTCCTCGATACGACGAAGTGCCTCGCCAAGATCACGTGCACCACAGACAAACGGTACCTTGAACTTCGTCTTATCAATATGGTAAATATCATCGGCCGGTGATAAAACTTCACTCTCGTCGATGTAATCAATCTCGATTGCTTCGAGGATCTGTGCCTCTACAAAATGTCCGATACGGCATTTTGCCATAACCGGAATTGTAACGGCTTCCTGAATTCCCTTGATCATCTTTGGATCACTCATACGGGATACGCCGCCAGCTGCACGAATATCGGCTGGAATTCTCTCCAATGCCATAACTGCACATGCACCTGCTTCCTGTGCAATTCTTGCCTGCTCCGGTGTTGTAACGTCCATGATAACGCCACCCTTTAACATCTGTGCAAGGTTCTTATTCAATTCATATCTGTTCTCGCTCATTGTTGTTCCTCCTGATTGCTCTTTTATTTCATAATTTCCTGATATTCTTGCAGATATACATCTGAGATTGTACATACAAGAAAACTATGAATATAATTAAAGCACAGAAACTGGATATATTGAAATACCCAGTCTCTATGCTTTTAACAATGTCAGTTTGAACTGTTTTTAATTATTTTTACATATCTGACCTTATGTGACCTTATAGTCAGTTTTTCCGTTATTTTGTACCGAAGATACGGTCGCCCGCATCGCCAAGTCCAGGACAGATGTAGGCATTCTCATTCAACTCGCGATCCAGATGACCCACATAGATCTGCACATCCGGATGCTCCTCATGCAGCTTCTGTACACCTTCCGGTGCTGCAATGATACACATGAACTTAATCTTCTTCCCACCATGTTCCTTAATCTGTGTGATCGCATCCACGGCGGAGCCACCGGTGGCAAGCATCGGATCGGTTACGACAATGATTCTCTCATCAATCGGATTCGGAAGCTTACAGTAATACTCATGTGGAATGCGCGTCTCCTCATCCCGGTACATACCGATGTGTCCAACCTTTGCAGATGGTACGAGGGCAAGCACGCCCGGCACCATGCCAAGTCCAGCACGAAGTATCGGAACGATAGCGAGCTTACGTCCGGAAATCATCGGAGTCATACATTTCTCGATTGGAGTCTCAATCTCCACATCCTGCAATGGCAGGTCACCAAGTGCTTCAAATCCTTCAAGCATTGCGATCTCCTCTACGAGTTTACGGAACTCATTGGTTCCTGTATTCTTGTCACGCAGAATTGAAATCTTATGCTGAATCAACGGATGCTCAAAAATCGTAATATTTTTCTCATTCTTAAAATCCATTTTGTAATCTCCTTTTTTCTAGTTTTTTGCTTTTGTTATTATATTTATTCCTTAGACTTCACAAAGACACCACGGCTCTGGTCGCCATCTGGGTTTGCACCAAACTGGTAATCATTTCCAGGCAGAATCGCATTTAACAGGATTCCTGCAATGGCTGCAATAGCAAGTGCTGTCAGTGTGATAGATGTCTCCCCGATTGTAAATGTGATACCGTTTGAGAAACCAAGTCCACAGACGAAGATCACACCAGCAATGATCAGGTTTCTGGAACGTGTCAGATCTACCTTATTCTCAACGACATTCCGCACACCGATGGCTGAAATCATACCATATAACATGAAGGATACACCACCAATAATCGCTGATGGCATCGTGGAAATGACAGCTGCGAACTTCGGAATGAAGGACAGTACGATTGCAAATACGGCTGCCAGACGGATAACCATCGGATCGTATACTTTGGAAAGCTCTAATACACCTGTGTTCTCACCGTATGTTGTGTTTGCAGGTCCGCCGATTGCTCCTGCAAATGCAGTTGCAAGACCATCACCAACTAATGTACGGTGCAGACCCGGGTCCTGAATAAAGTTCTTGCCAACGGTTGCAGAAATAGCTGACATATCACCCACATGCTCCATCATCGCAGCGATTGCGATTGGTGCCATAACCAGAATCGATGTGAGATCAAATTTTGCAAACTGGAACTGTGGTACACCGAAGAAGCTTGCGGATTTCACCGACTCAAATGCGATGATCGCACTGCCATCCGGATTCGTAAGTCCTGCTGCATTCATGATCACTGCTGCCACGTAAGAAATCAAAACACCCATCAAAATCGGGATGATCTTGAACATACCTTTACCCCAGATATTGAAGATGATGATAACCGCTAACGCGATTACCGCAAGCCACCAGTTTGTGCTGGCATTTGAAATTGCGGATGGTGCAAGCGAAAGTCCGATACAGATAATGATCGGTCCGGTTACAACCGGTGGAAGGAAACGCATCACGCGGTTTACGCCAACCAGCTTGATAATCAATGCCATAACCAGATACAATGCACCGGCTGCTACCACGCCACCGCAGGCATAAGCTACCTTGTCATTTGCTGCCATATCGGCGAATTTACCGATATCCAGATTGGCAACGGTTGAAAATCCACCTAAGAATGCAAACGAAGATCCAAGAAACGCCGGTACTTTAAACTTCGAACATACATGGAAAAGCAATGTACCAAAGCCTGCACAGAAAAGTGTGACTGATACAGTCAGACCTCTCGTCAATGGCTCCCCACATGCATCTGCAAAATACCCGGACACTAAAATTGGGACTAAGATAGTTGCACCGAACATTGCAAACATATGCTGTAATCCCAAAATCAAAACCTTCGGTAATCCAAGCTTTTTCGCATCTCTGACTGCTCCATCATTTGTGTCACCCATAGTTTTTACCTCTTTCCCTCTCTTGCTTTGTAAGAGAATTTATTTGTATTCTATTATGCACGAGCAGAGGGGATTTTGCAACAAGAAATCATAGGGATTTTTGTGGGATAGCATAGAGATTTTTGTTACTCTGTTTGACAGGCTTGCGGTGGTAAGTTGGGGGAATTTTCAATTTCCCAGAAAAATTCTCCAATTGCAGATAACCATGCTGAAACAAATTGGGGGATTTTTTCACATTATCAAGAAATCCCCCAATCACAAGTCTGGAAATTGGAGCCAATTGGGTAAAGAATGCACATATACCAATATTCCCCCAAACGATTTTGAAAAAAGGACAGAAATTATTGGGTAAATATATTGAAATACGGAAAATCCCCCAATAGAACACGTTATTCAAATGCTTTCTGCATATTTTACTGCTTCTGCTTCTCTCGGAAGATCAGGCGGAACAGGAAACGTACAAGTGGTCCCGCATAAAATATCTGCCAGCACAGTGCCATTGGAAAATTAAATGCACATGTCTGTAACCAGACGGCAATAAACTGATTTCCCGCATGCTTAAATAAAATGGTTGCTGCCAGACTCATAAGCGGACACATAAATGCGACTGAAATAAATGAGATTGCAAGAACCAGATGGAACGGATTTTCCTTCTCCGGGTTCACGATCTTCAACGCTTTCTTCTTCGCAATTGTACCAACAAAAAAGAAATCAAGCACAAATGCAATCGGTCCCATGATGACAAGCTCATGGAATGCGGACAGGAACACTTTGTTACTCATCCCTCCGATGTTCAGTGCAATGTTGTAGCAGATCATCGCATACACCATGACGAACACCATCATAATCGTAAAAATAACCTCTTGAAACTTTGTTTTTGGCATAAAAAAACCTCCTTAAAATGATAATTTTTAACAGACAGTGTTGTTCGTTATCATTCCAAAGAGAATGTGCGTTTCCAATATTAACCTTCTATTTTCTTTTACGAGTGTGGATTATATCACGTCGCCTAACGGCTCCATGTGTGTTTTCGCTATATGCCGGCTTGTGCAAGCACAGCCGCCGCGTTGCTCATTTTATCAAATGGATTTTGTGGTGTCAAGTTGTTTTTTCTATGTTATAATGAAGCACGCTGATGCGTGCGCAGGTCATCACGCTATCGTGTAGTGACATGTGATATAATGGAAAAAACTTTACAGAATCGAGACACATTATGAAGAAAATACTTGCATTTATAAAAAGAGAAACAGTCCTGATGGTAAGCCTTGTGCTCGCCATCCTCTCCATGTTCCTCGTCCATCCGGACAGAAAATACATCTCCTACATCGACTGGCATTCCATCACACTCCTGTTCTGCCTAATGGCTGTTATGGCTGGATTCAAGGAAACCGGTCTGTTCCGCACGATCGGAAATGCACTGCTTGCACACGTTCATACAACAAGACAATTATTTCTTGTACTGGTGTTGCTTCCATTTGTATTCAGCATGTTTATCACAAACGATGTCTCACTGATCACCTTTGTGCCGTTTGCAATCATTGTGCTTTCCATGTCGGAGAAGGAACATCTGATCATCCCGGTCGTTGTGATGCAGACAATCGCTGCAAACCTCGGAAGTATGCTTATGCCGATGGGGAATCCACAGAACTTGTATCTATATGCGAAATCCGGCATGTCTCTCGGTACATTCGTGGAAATTATGCTTCCTTACACGATTGCTTCGCTGCTTGGAATCCTGATTTCCATGTTCTTCATCAAACAGCATGCCATTGTAATCGATCGGGACGACCATGCAGTTAAACTTCCGAAAAAACAGATTATCCTTTACAGCATCGCATTCGTGCTGTGCCTGTTGAATGTCGCAAAGCTTCTGGACATCCGCATCCTGTTCGTGATTATTCTTGTACTGTTCCTGCTTGTGTCACGAAAAACTCTGCTTCACGTGGACTACGCACTGCTCGGCACATTTATCGGATTTTTCGTATTCATCGGAAATATGGAGCGCGTGCCAGCTTTCCAATCCTTCCTTGAAAGCATCATTACCGGACGGGAAACATACATTGCAATCGGTGCCAGCCAGATCATCAGCAACGTGCCAACCGCCCTTTTGCTGTCCGGATTCACGACGAATTACAAGGCACTTATCATCGGTACCAACCTCGGCGGACTCGGTACACTCATCGCTTCGATGGCAAGCCTGATATCTTATAAACAAATTGCCCGGGAATATCCGGGCAAAAAGGGGAAATATTTTCTGTGGTTTACGGTTGTGAATGTGGTGTTTCTGGCTGGGTTGATGGGGATGTATAGTCTAACCTCTTAGACTATTTCCTCCTTGCATAATCCTCCTCAATCTCCTCGAAGCAATCCTCTTCATCCAGAAAATCTGTCATATCCTGTGCGGATTCGCAGCTACGCATCATGACTACGGTCTGACTTAAGACCTTGTAATTGAGTGCTGTTCCGGCAGCATCACAATGATAGTTGACGGCACGACCGGCTCTGATTCCCATGCGTCCTGCTTCTGCGACTGCATCGATGTTTGCTCCAAGGAAGATAAATTCCCAGTTTTTCGCCTGCCGTTTCTCAATCATTTTCTTGATCTTCGCATAATTATATCTGTAGCTTGCATTTTCCATCCCATCGGTTGTGATAATGAAGATTGTCTTCTCCGGACGTTCCGACTCCGGCATACGTTTGCGCACATCCTTGATATGACTGATTGCACCACCGATTGCATCTAACAATGCCGTACAGCCCCGCACAAAATACTGCTCGTCTGTCATCGGCTGAATCTGCCTGATGTCCGCCCGGTCATAGATTACCTCTGTCTGGTCGTCAAATAATACGACCGATACAAGTGCTTCGCCTGCTTCCTTCTTCTGCTTCTCAATCATGCTGTTGAATCCGCCTATCGTGTCCGCCTCAAGCCCGCTCATCGATCCACTTCTGTCTAAAATAAATACCAGCTCTGTCAAATTCTTCATAATGATTACCTCCATTTCATCCTTCTGATATTTTCGATATGCAGCATACATGCATTCAATCCTATATGCTTATATCTGCCAATCGTTTTTATCAGTTGCTCTGTTTGTTGTTGAGGAAATCATATCACAAAGCATAAAAAATAAGGTCGCCACACAAGCGACCCTATATAATATATTTGATCAGACACAGAAGTCCATGCTCCTCTGTCTATATATCAGATCAGGCATGAAAGTCCATGCTCCTCTAACTGGATATCTAACTCAATCATATCGTAGATTTGATTCTCTATGAAATAAGAGAAGATAATGTCCGTCTTATCGCACGGGCTTAATGCATATCCTGCACGCGCAAGCAGATCTCTCGTCTCATCCAAATTAAGCTTTGCACCCATGCACAGACACATTGCAGTCATCTTCTGCGGATGATACTCTGCATGATTTTTTATCTTCGAAAATGTTTTCTTATCCACGAGCGCCCGCTTGTAGACATCCGCATTCGTCATGCCTTTCTCTTCGATCAGATAGAGCAGATATTCCGAGAATGAATCCGTCAGATGCTTCATGCGCTCTTCTAATTTGCTCTCATGCAATTGTGTGAATGCGTTCTCTTCCTCGGAATCTTCGTCGGAATCTTCCTCATACAGATCGTCCTCGTACAGATTGTCCTCATACAGATCGTCTTCATAAGGCGAGAACGATTCATCGTCCAAGTCCGTCCCATCAGGCTGGCGGAGTGCATCGTCTAGTTCCGTCTCATCAGGCCGGCAGACTTCATCGTCCTGTTCACGCTGCAGCGCCATCGTCTGTATGCCATATTCTTCATGATGTTTTGCATCGACATAGTTCTCGTCAATATATGCCTGCAGGTCTTTGTCGAATCGTTTTCCATATCGTGCTGACTGCGCATCAAATACAACAAGATATATAAGCATCTCATGATTCTGCAAAAATGCCTGAATCTCGTCCGCAGCGATGCGGATACCTTCTTGCTTCGGATAGCCAAAGCTTCCGGTTGAAATCACCGGAAATGCAATGGACCGGCATCGCTGTTCCCACGCCAGCGACAGGCTCTTCCGATAGCAGACCCTCAGCTTTTCTTCCTCTCCATGCGCCCCATCAATATAAAGCGGACTGACCGCATGGATGATATAACGCGCCGGCAGCCGGAATCCCGGTGTCAGGAATACGTCTCCCTCCGGGACCTCACCGATATTTTTCTCCCGGTATTCTGACAAACGTCGCTTTCCCGCTGCTTTATAGACCGCATAATCGCAGCCACTTCCTATAATTGGCTTTGTATTCGCAGTATTCACGATCGCATCGCACCGCATCTTCGTTATATCATTTCTGACTATCTTAAATGGCATCTTCTATCCCCCCTATTTTTCCTACGCCAGCACTGCATTTCCGGTATACAACTGGTAATATCTGCCCTTCTTTTCAAGCAGTTCTTCGTGTGTTCCACGCTCAATGATACGTCCCTGTTCAAGTACCATGATACAGTCGCTGTTTTGGATCGTGGACAACCGATGTGCGATTACAAATGTCGTTCTTCCATGCATCAGCTTGTCCATACCATCCTGTACCAGGCGCTCGGTTCGTGTATCGATCGAGCTTGTCGCTTCATCTAAGATAAGCGCCGGTGGATCGGCGATGGCTGCCCGCGCGATGGCAAGAAGCTGACGCTGTCCCTGACTTAAGTTTGCGCCGTCGCCAGTCAGAACGGTATCATAGCCCTGCGGCAGACGACGGATAAACCCATCAGCATTCGCAAGCTTTGCAGCTGCCTCGACCTCTTCGTCTGTCGCATCAAGCCGTCCATAACGGATATTCTCCCGCACGCTCATGCTGAACAGATGCGTATCCTGCAATACGATACCAAGTGATCTTCGCAGATCCGCTTTCTTGATCTTGTTAATATTGATGCCATCATACCGGATCTTTCCATCCTGAATATCGTAGAACCGATTGATCAGATTCGTGATCGTCGTCTTTCCGGCACCGGTCGAACCGACGAACGCAAGCTTTTGTCCCGGCTGTGCAAACATCGAAACATTGTGCAGCACAATCTTATCATCGGTATATCCGAAGTCCACGTCGTCAAATACGACGTCACCTTTCAGCTCCACATATGTGGTTGGATCGCCATTTGTATGCTTGTGTGCCCACGCCCAGAGTCCGGTACGCTTCTCACTTGGCACAAGCTGTCCATTTTCGCGCTTTGCATTCACAAGCTCGACATAACCCTCGTCCACTTCCGGCTCCTCGTCCAGCAAATTGAAGATTCGCTCCGCTCCGGCAAGTGCCATTACGATTGCATTGATCTGCATACTGATCTGGTTGATTGGCATGTTGAAGTTCTTGTTGAACGTCAGGAAGCTCGCCAGACCGCCCAGCGTGAATCCGCCGACATTTCCAATCGCCAGTACACCACCGACGATCGCACAGAGCACGTAGCTGATATTTCCAAGCTGCGCGTTGATCGGTCCTAAAATATTCGAATAGTTATTCGCCTTGTAGGAGCTCTCGCACAAAGCATCGTTCAGCTTGTCAAATGCTTCCTTGCTCTCCTCTTCGTGACAGAACACCTTGACTACGCGCTGTCCCTGCATCATCTCCTCGATATAACCATTGACTGTACCGATATCTTTCTGCTGCGCAATGAAATGCTTCGCGGATAAACCACCGATTTTTCTTGTCAGCACCAGCATGATGCCAACCATGAAAAATGTCAGCGCCGTAAGCGGAATGTTCAGCATAAACATACAGACGGTCGTACTGATAATCGTAATCGCACTATTGAAAAGCTGTGGCATCGACTGGCTGATCATCTGTCTCAGCGTATCGGTATCATTTGTATACATGGACATGATATCGCCGTGCGCATGGGTGTCAAAATATTTGATTGGAAGCTGCTCCATCTTCGTGAACATCGAATCACGGAATGTTTTCAGCATTCCCTGTGTGACATTAACCATGATTCTGTTATAGGAATACGAAGCAATAATTCCGATTCCATAGAAGCATGCGACACGTCCGATTGCATGGAGCAATGGTGTGTAATTCTTCGTCTCACTCTCTAACAGCGGTGTAATGTAGTCGTCGATCAACCGTTGCATGAACATCGTTCCCTGTACATTTGCAAGAACGTTGATGATGATACAGATTGCAACAATAATAATCGCTGCGCCATAATGCTTCATCAGCATTCCCATCAACCGCTTCAGAAGCTTGCCCGGATTCTCCGGTCCTTTTCCTCTTTGATTACGCATGCTGATTCACCTCCTTCGTCGCAACAGGCGCCTCCTCGTCAAAATCTGCATTGGCGCCGGCACCGTTTTGTGACTCATATACCTCGCGGTAAATATCATTTCCGGCAAGCAGCTCTTCATGTGTTCCAATACCGTTGATTTCACCCTCGTTCATGACGATGATCCGGTCGGCATGCTCCACACTGGAGATACGCTGTGCAATGATAATCTTCGTTGTGTTCGGAATCTCGGTTGCAAATGCCGCACGGATCTTCGCATCCGTCGCCGTATCAACCGCACTTGTCGAATCATCTAAGATCAGGATCTTCGGATTCTTCAATAGTGCACGCGCAATACACAAACGCTGCTTTTGTCCGCCGGATACATTCGAACCACCCTGCTCGATATATGTGTTGTAGCCATCCGGCATCTTCTCGATGAATTCATCGGCGCAGGCAAGCTCACACGCACGTCTGCACATCTCGTCTGTGGCATCCTTGTCACCCCATCGGAGGTTCTCGTAAATCGTTCCGCTGAACAATGTATTCTTCTGCAGCACAACGGCAACTTCATTTCGAAGCGTCTCCATGTCATATTCCCGGACATCTTTGCCGCCAACTCTGACACTGCCCTTCGACACATCATACAAACGGCTGATCAGGCTGACAAGGCTTGTCTTCGCGCTACCGGTTCCGCCGATGATGCCGATCGTCTCACCTGTTTTAATTGCTACATTGATATCCTTCAATACGAAATCCTTCGCCGACTCCTTGTAACGGAAATATACATGATCGAACTCCACGCTTCCGTCCGCTACTTCCATATCTGGCTGTTCCGGATTCTTCAAGGTCGTATCCTCGTTGATCACCTCTGCGATACGTCTCGCGCTCGCCATACTCATACTGATCATGACGAATACCATCGAAAGCATCATCAGGCTCATCAGGATATTCATGCAGTATGCAAGCAGGCTCATCAGATTACCTGTCGTAAGCGAATCGCTCACGATCATGTGCGCACCAACCCAGCTGATTAACAGGATACAGCTATACACCGTGAACATCATGACCGGCATGTTGCAGGCGATGATGCTCTCTGCCCGCACAAACATGTTGTATACCTTCGCGCTTGCCTGTGCGAATTTATTTGTCTCATACTCCTCGCGGACATATGCCTTAACGACTCGGATTGCCGATACATTCTCCTGCACGCTGGCATTTAAGTCGTCGTACTTCTCAAATACGATATTGAAATATTTATTTGCCTTGCGGATAATGAACTGTAACACAATGCCAAGCAAAATAACTGCAACCAGGTAAATACTTGCAATTCGTGCATTGATTAAAAATGCAGCTGCCATCGCGCAGATCATGCTCGCCGGGGCACGCATACCCATACGCAGGATCATCATATAGGAATTCTGCACATTCGTCACATCGGTCGTCATACGAGTCACCAATCCGGCGGTGCTGTACTTGTCAATGTTTGTAAATGAGAATGTCTGGATATTATAATACATCGCCTGCCGCAGATTCTTCGCGAACCCGGCAGATGCATACGCACCGTAACGACCTCCCATCAATCCTGCAAATAGTCCGACTGCCGCTGCCACGATCATCCATGCACCGACTACGCAGATATGATGGATGTCGCCACCCGGCACATTGACGCCATCGTCAATGATGGATGCCATCAGGAATGGGACGAGCGTTTCCATCAGAACTTCCAACAGCATAAACAGTGGGGTTGCGATGGACGCGGCTTTGAATTCTTTGATTTGTTTTCCTAACGTCTTTAACATGTTGTCTCCTTTCTTATGCTTCAATTTCGTCCATGATGCATTTGTATATATGTCTATATTCAATTCTGGTAATATATGATGTATTGAAACTAAGAAGTGCTAGATGTTCTGATTCACACAGAACTCCTGCACGCAACCGCCGCCAATTCGCCATCCGTGGCTCAATGGCGGCTTGTTTGAACATCGTGTTCAAACATTGCTGATTACTTACAGAACATCAAGTACTTCTAAGTTCCAAACATATCTATATTTCCAGAATTGAATATGGACATTTACAAATTGCATCATGTCGCTCACTCTCTTAATCATAGGAAAGCAAGCCAAGTAACCTTCTGGTTACTTACAGGCTTGCTTGATTTCCGGTGCTCCAAGGCTTGTCAATTCGGCTCCAAGCTTATCTGTAATTGATAAAAACTGTGTGATTTCTTCCTCTGTTAAGCTTTCTCTCAGCCGCTGTTCCATCTGCATCACACGTGTATGTATCTGTGCTTCGAGTGCCTGCCCTGCTTCGGTCAGTTCCAGTTTCTTCAGGCGTGCATCTCTGGCAACGCTGGAGCGCCTGATAAGTCCGTTCTTCTCCATCGCCTGTAACGTCTGGGTGACGGTAGACCGGCGCAGATAGAAGAATTCTTCCACATCCTTCTGATATACTTCTGTCTTCTTACTGAATTCGGAAATGTAATGCAGGATCCGGCTCTGAGAACCGCTGATGCCTTCCACTTCCGCTGCCTGATGCAGATAATGTTTTACCTGGTTTGATAATATGATGATCTGATTTCCCAGATGATCGTGTTTCCAATCGTCCATGAATTCCCTCCTTTAGTAGTATCTTCCCAACACTCTGTCCTTCGCTTGCCTATTTTGCAAAAGAAAAAGTTCGGTTATGAATTGTTCGCAATCAAACAATTCATAACCGAACTATATTTTAACATGCATAAAATATTTTTCAAGCAATTCGCTTTTTATTTTTTTCATTTATTTGACTATTTGACGTCTTGTAGTAAAAGCATATAAACTCCTAAATCCATTTCTCTTACCGCTTTCCTACGAAACAATCTGCATGATCTGGATCAAGAACAACCATGCCAGTCCATAGTACGTTACGACTGCTACAAGGTCATTGACCGTTGTAATCAGTGGCCCGGATGCAACTGCCGGATCAATCTTGATCTTGTGGAAGAAAATCGGAATCAAGGTTCCAACCAGACTCGAAATCACCATGGCAACCATCAGTGATACACCTACGCAACCGGAAATCAGGAATGCATGCAGCCATGCATTGTGCTTGAAGCAGGCGATGTAGATACCAATAAATACAAATGCCAGAGAGCCGAGCAACAAGCCATTTACAAAACCGACCTTCATCTCCTTCCATACGAGATGCAGTTTCTGTTTACCAGTCAGGTTCTCATCCATCAATACACGAATCGTAACCGCCAGCGACTGTGTTCCAACATTCCCTGCCATGTCCAGAATCAACGACTGGAAGCACATCACAATCGGAAGCACAGCGACAACCGCTTCAAAAGCTCCTACAACGGAAGACACACCCATGCCAAGGAACAACAAGATGATCAGCCATGGCAATCGTTTCTTCATGCTTTCCTTTGTAGTTTCTCTCAAATCCTCCTCGTCTGTCAAACCAGCGAGTTTTGCGTAATCCTCGCCCATCTCATCATCGACAGCCTCTACGACATCCTGTGCGGTGATAACACCAAGTAATTCCTTTGTCTCAGATAAAACCGGAATGGAATCCTCTGCGTAATCCACCAGTTCGTCAATACAATCCTCGATTTTCTCATGATCGGTCACAAATGGATACGTCGTATTGATGATAGATTCCAATGTATCATTTTCTCTGGCGACGATCAGATCCTTCAGGTCAATCGCGCCATAGTATTTATCGGATTCGTCTAATACATAGACCGTTCCGATATTATCATTTTCACCTGCCTGCGAAACCAGCTCGCGCATTGCCTGCCGGATATCTATGCCCCTGCGGATGGCGATATAGTTCGTCGTCATACGACTACCCATCTCGTCTTCCTCGTAGGAGAGGATCATCTGGATATCATTTCCGGCATCCTCCGGGAGCATATCCACAACCTGCTTTTTCGTTGCATCATCGACCTCGTCTAAGACATCGACCGCATCATCGACCTCCATCAGGGAGAGTACCTTTGCTGCCTCCTGCAGATTCTTATCCCGCAAATGCTTCTTTGACTGCGCTGTGTAATTCTTTCTTTTCATCCATTTCTTCATTGTCTTCTACCTCCTTATTCCGGGGCATAAAAATACCACCGTCTTTCATACGGTGGTTCAGACAACAGAAAACTAAACGCAGTTATATCGTCATAAATAAAATGAGACTATATCCAAACTGCGTTCGTATATCCATATGTCTTCCACCGCGTATCGCTCGACTCGTACTATCGCAACCGTCCATAGTCTCACCTCCATAATTTTTTATTCTATTTGCAGCTTTATCACTGCCAGATCTATCCGAACCAGATCTCGCCATGGTTCTTCCTCGACCTAAGATGTAGTCTACCCCATTTTCCCTGGCTCGTCAACCAAGTTTACATGCTTTTAACATTTTACAACTCATGGTAATATGGGCAGATATCTTCATAACTTCCATCCTTCATGCGGAAGCCACCCGGTATCGTGCCGAGCTGTTTGAATCCAAGACGCTCATACAGATGTCGTGCATGCACATTACTTGCGACAACCGCATTGAACTGTAAGACACGGTAACCATGTGCCTTGCCCTGCGCCAGACAGTCAGACACCAGCTTCTCGCCGATATGCAATCCTCTCGATTCCCGGTCGACCGCATAGCTGGCATTGCAGATGTGTCCGCATCTTCCTACATTGTTTGGATGCAGGATGTACATACCGTAGATTCTGCCTGTGTCCGTATCCTCTGCAACTCCGCAATATGTCTGCTCTGCGAAAAATGCTGTTCCTGACTCCGGTGTCAGACATTCCTCCTGCGGAAATGCCACGCCATCTTCGACAACCTGGTTCCAGATCGTCACCATCGCCTCGATGTCATTGTCTGTATATGCTCTTACTTCGATATTCATGGTTTTATTCTTCTTTCCTATATCAATCCCACAAGCATTGCAACCGCGGTCTTCATAATCTCCTCCGGGAATTCATACTCCGCTGTATGAAGCTGTGCATGATCTTCGCCATCGCCCACACCGAAGAATGCCCCCGGTACTTCCTGCAGATAATATCCAAAATCTTCCGACCATCGCATCGGCTGTGCAAGCTCTGTCACAGGGAATTGTAATTTTTCTGCACACGCAAAAAGCTTATCTACATTTGCATCGTGATTCTCCGTTGCAGGAAACCGCTCGATTTCCTCTATGGCTATAGTAAGCTGATTTTCTTCTGCAAGTGTCGCAGCCAGAGCTTTAATCTCATTCACATATGTGTCAAATGCATCTTCCTTTTCTGCGCGCACCGTAAGCCGCAACGTACCTTCAAATGCTGATACGCCATAATTTGCACTGCCAACATCCGCCCCGATCACAGTCATACGAACGAAATTACCCCGCACTTGCATCTCCTTCGTGATCCGCTCGATCTCAAGCAGAAGCTTCGCCATCGGAATAGCCGGATTCCTGCCTGCTTCCGGGTATGCTGCATGGCTTGGTGTTCCGGTCATACGAATCGAAAGCCCGGTCGATGCACATGCAAATGTTCCCTTGCGAAGCAATACCTGGTTCTTCGGATAGCCGGGAATATTATGCAATCCGTATATCTCTCCAATCTGCTTTTCCGTAAGTAATTCCTTGCAGATCTTCGCGCCCGCGCCAATCTCCTCGCCCGGCTGAAAGATCAGATATACATCACGTTCTGGCAATTCTTCCTGCTTTGAAAGATACAACGCTACACCACACAGAATGCTGCTATGCCCATCATGTCCGCAGTAGTGTCCCGGTTTCCCATCCTTTCCACATACCGCATCCATATCCGCCCGGAACGCAATCGGTGCTTTCCCGCTTTCTTTCTCCGCTTTCTTCACGGCATAAAACCATACGCCTTTATCTACAACCTCAAACGTTGTATGGCGCTTTATAAATTCCTGCAATATATGCCGGGTCTTTTCTTCCTGCATGGAAGGCTCCGGATTCTCGTGGAGCTTCTTGCGCAGACTGTGAATCATATCAGAAAGCTCTTTATATCTTGTGATATGAACCTCCGGAATTGCAACATCCGCAAATGTTACAACCTCTTCCCCCATCTCTCTGTCCGCATCCGGATGCTTATGTTCCACATTTCCTTGACCATGCGCATTTCCTCCAATATGCACTTCCGGGATTGCCAGATTATCAAATGCAAGATTAAATTTTGTTTTTTCCTTCTTCTCTTTCTTGTCCTTCATGTGATTCCTCCAACCTTATCTCCATTTCAAGATAAGGCTTTCTTCCAAATATTCGTCTCACTGCACTATATAATATTGATGAACAACGTAATCACCAGACTGTTAATGAAGTCCGCAAACAAACTTCCGATCAACGGTACAAGCAGATACGCTTTGACCGATGGTGCATAGCGGTCACAAAGTACCTGCATGTTCGCCATTGCATTCGGTGTCGCACCCATACCGAATCCGCATGTTCCCGCCGCAAGCACTGCCGCGTCGTAATCCTTTCCCATCACACGAAATACTACAAAATATGTGTACAAGAATATAAGCAGAAGCTGAGCGCCAAGCAAGATCATAAGCGGTAATGCAAGCTCCGCAAGCTGCCACAGCTTCAATGTGATCATCGCAATTCCAAGGAAAAGCGACAAACAAATACCACCCAGATTATTGATCTCACCCATATAGATGTCAAATTTTCCGGAATACTCGCCGACATTTCGAACAATCGCCGCGACGATCATGGCTCCGATATAGATAGGAAATGTAAGTCCCGTCTTCGTCAGAAGCTCAGAAATAATCGTACCAAGTCCGACTGCCAGAATCAGCTGAAACACAGCTGCTGCATACATATTCGAATGTCTCTCATGCTTCTTTTCTTCCTCAATCAACAGGCTGTCATCCTCTGTCACGATTGTATCAAGCAAATGCTTCTTCTCAATCAGACGTTTACCGATCGGTCCACCGATCAGGCTTCCCGCCACCAGACCGAAGGTTGCCGCTGCCGTACAGATTGTCGTTGCACCCTGTACATTAAAATCCTCAAGCACCGGACCGAATGCGCCTGCTGTTCCATGTCCACCAACCATGGGAATAGATCCAGTACAAAGCCCGACCAGCGAGTCAAGCCCAATCAGATGTGACACGCCGACTGCCAGTAAATTCTGCATGAAAATCAGGGCAATGACTAATCCAAGGAAGATTGCAAGTGCCTTTCCTCCACTCTTTAGCACCTTCAGATTCGCCTGGAATCCCACCGACGTAAAGAAGAATACCATACAGACTTCCCGAAGCGTATCATCAAATGTAAATTCCACCACCCCTGTGCTATATAAAACACAAGTCAGTACCGAAAAAATCAAACCACCGACCACCGGAGATGGGATACAGAACTTTTCCAGGAAATTTATTTTCTGTTTCAAGAATTGTCCAAGCATCAGCACCACGACCGAAAGTGCCAATGTCTGATACATATCAATTTGTATTTCCATGTAAAATGGTTCTCCTATCTGTTAATTTTCTTTTGCATCCACCGTGATGCCCTGTGATGCATAATATGCTTTTGCCCCCGGATGGAACGGAATCTGCACACCATCCACAGCCGCATTTACATCCGCGATTTCCTTTAACGAAGTTGCATACTCAATCTCTGTTGCATGTGCAAAAAGCTGCCTTGTAAGTTTTTCGGCTGTCTCATCAGACATCTTCTCACTCGCAAGCAACAGCGCCTTGACACCGACCGTTGCCACCTGCTCTGTCTGTCCATTGTAAGTGTTCGCCGGAATCTCACACGTTTCATACGATGAATATGCAAGCTTCAGCTTATCCACGGTCTTCGCATCGACCGGAATAAGCGCAATTTCACAGCTATCTGCAAGCTCCGCAATCACATTGGTCTGCACACCGCCTGTATAAAACATCGCGTCAATCTCGCCGCTTTTGAGCTTCTCTGCTGCCTCAATATACGTCAGGTTGACCGTCTCTGTAATCGGAGAAGCAAGTCCACTCACCTGTAAAATCTGCAATGCGTTCCGCTCAGTTCCGGACTCTGCTTCACCGATACTTACCGTCTTTCCCTGCAGATCATCTAAGCTTTTGATTCCGGAATCCTTGCGTACAACAATCTGGCACGCCTCGGTATAAAGGCCTGCCAGTACGCGGTATCCCTGATAGGATTCCCCTTTTTCATCCGTTCCATAATACGCGGCTGTGGCAAGATCGGCCTGCGCAATTGCCACGTCTACATATCCCTCGGACAGCAGCCGCAGGTTCGCCATCGAACCGGCCGTTGATTTTATATTGAATTTCATTTTCGCATCCTCTGCATTTGCAAGCTGTGTATATGCCGTCGCAAACGCATAATATCCGCCACCAACGCCTGCCGCACCGAACCGGATCGTATCCTGCCGCACATTACAGCCGGTCAGACTTACGCACCCGACGGTAAATGCCAACAGCGCCACTGCTATCTTCTTTATCTTATTCTTCAAACTGTTCCACTCCTTTCCTAGTATTGCCCCCTCAACCCCCTATTCTTCATTCTTTAATTCTCCGGTAGTTTCATTCCATACGTTTCAAGATCCACGCGTCCGTCCACGACCATAATTCCATCTGCCGCAAGCAGTTGCTCCTGTACATTCGCACCGCCAAACGCGAACGCTCCGGCAAGCTCGCCCTTCGCATTTACCACGCGATAACATGGGATATGCTCCGGATCCGGATTCCTGTGCAGTGCATTTCCGACTGCACGCGCCATCTTCTTATCCCCGGCAAGCTCTGCGACCTGTCCGTATGTTGCTACCTTTCCACGCGGAATCTTCTTCACTGCCTCATAGATCCGCTTCGACGGGCTATCGGTAACAAGCCGGTAACTCTCTGCAATCATTTCCCGCACTGCATCGTCCGGGACACTTCCATCTAAGATAATCGTGTTCCAATGCTCCCGGTTCTGATGCCACCCCGGTAGAACCGACTCGAAGGCATCCCGCCAGTAATCACGCCACTCCGGGTCTACCTTAACATTCAGATTCATATATCCATTCCGTTCATATGTCCATATAAACGCTTTCCTGCTGCCCTTCACACGTACCAACTGCCAGTTATCATCATGAAACGGGGCGTCCTGATATGTGTCCGGAAAGGACAGCGCAAACGCTAAGACTTCTTCTCTTGTCTGCATCTTCCCTGCCTCCATACTTTTTATTATAGTACACGCTTACCGGAATGTCTTCAAGTACACCTTTTGCTCATCCGTAATCCGGTAGCTCTCCACCGCCTTCTGAATCGTCTTTCTGTGCACCCACGGTGATAATCTCCGCTCTTCGATATATGGGATACACATCTCCCACTGCTTGGCAAGTGCGGTTGCAAAATACCACGCGATCATCATATTCACATAATATTCCTCCGATGTGACCGACGCAACCATCACCGGATATTCTGGCTTAAAATCCTCATCTAAGTATAACCGCATCAAAAGTCCTATGCCATAGCGGATCGTGTAAGTCTCCCCGGATGCAAGAAATGTGTGGATCTCCGGAAGCAGTTCCTCCTTATGTTTCGCAAAACATTTCGGAACCGGAAAATCACATGTCGCCCAGTTGTCAACGTATGGCAGCATGCGCTTTACCTCATATAAACACTGCGCATAGTCCCTGATGCCACCGATCAGCATCATGTGCAGATTATTTTCTTCATAGTAGGTATGTGGCAGCTCCTGCAAAAATGCTTCCGCACCATCCTCTTTCGCAAACGCCTTCGCAAAGTTCCGCAACACCGGTGTCCGGATTCCGATCACATGTGCCGGTTCAATATTCGGTATCAATTTTGAGTGGAACGCCTGATACTTTTTATCCTGCAATTCAAACAATCTTCGCTGTAGCTCTGTCATATCTTTTGTCTCCCAAGTTATATACAACAACGAGCAGGCATTCCCAGCCTGCTCGTTAAAAATCAGATATCTTTAGAATTAGTTCTTCTTTTTATCTACAATAAATGTATCATAAATTGCCCTGATTGCCGGCTCAAAGTCTTTGTTTCTGACACCGATAATAATATTCAGCTCAGAAGAACCCTGATCGATCATCTTGATATTGATTCCATCCTTTGCAAGTGCACTGAATAACTTACCAGCAGTACCACTTGCGGACTTCATACCACGTCCAACGACTGCAATCAGCGCAAGTCCTGACTCAATCTCAACTGAATCCGGCTTTGCCAGACGATGGATTGCAGATACCACCCGCTGCTCCTTGTGCATGAATTCATCCTCATGAACAACAATCGTCATAGTATCGATACCGGATGGCATATGCTCAAACGAAATCTCATTTTCTTCAAAAGCCTGAAGTACTTTTCTTCCAAAGCCTATCTCGGAATTCATCATTGCCTTGGAGATAAATATCGTACAGAAATCCTTCTTACCTGCGATACCTGTCACAACATAATCCTGCTTCTGGCATGTGCTCTCAACAATCCATGTACCCGGATCTTCCGGTACATTTGTATTCCGGATATTGATCGGTATACCACAGTTACGGACAGGGAAAATCGCATCTTCGTGCAGAACCGATGCTCCCATATAAGAAAGCTCACGAAGCTCTCTGTAAGTAATATATTTAATCGGCTTTGGATTCGGAACGATACGTGGGTCTGCTACAAGGAAACCGGACACATCTGTCCAGTTCTCGTACACATCTGCCTGACTTGCCTGTGCAACGATAGATCCTGTCACATCCGAACCGCCACGGGAAAATGTCTTGACATTCCCATCTTTGCCAAGTCCGTAAAATCCGGGAACAACTGCACGTGGTGCCTTCGACAGTCTCTCACTAAGAACCTTCTCTGTCTTATAGCTGTTGAGATTTCCTTCTGCATTGAAGAAAATCACCTCTGCGGCATCAATAAATTCAACACCAAGATATGCAGCCATAATCTTACCATTCAAAAATTCTCCTCTGGACGCTGCATAATCAACCTGTGGATTCTCGACCAGCTTCTTTGTGATCTCTTCAAAATCCTTATCCAGCGAGAAATCTTTCAGCGCAAGCCCTGTGATAATCTCATCATATCTTGCCTTGATTGCCTTCATCTCTTCCGTAATATCTTCCCCTGCTTTTGCTGTCTCATACACATGGAGAAGCATATCTGTTACCTTCGTATCTTCCGGAAATCTCTTCCCCGGTGCAGATGGAACAACATAGACGCGACTCTCATCAGCTGAAATGATCGCCCCAACCTTCTTGAACTGTTCCGCACTTGCCAATGAACTACCACCGAATTTTACAACTTTCTTCATAATCTTCCATATATCCTTTTTGGTTTAGTATTTTGATATTTTGTATTTTATACACTTTTCAACAATATAGCAAGAGATAATTCTACATCTTCTCTTTTATTTTCCTTCTGTTTTTTTCTCCTGCTGACTCTTCTGTTCACTTATTTTTGATTTTTGTCCATATTTTTCTCATTTTTGTCTTTAATCTTCAAAAAATGTTTTATTTTGTTTTATCGTCTCAATTTTAAATCATCATATTGACATTTTACACCTATTTCATTATTCCGGGAGCTTTATTGCTGCGTTGAATAATCCACAAGCACAAAGCTCGCCGGATATTCTTTTTTTGAAGCTGCCAAGGCATCCTGCAGATTAGCTGTATGCCCTGTCTTTGCAGAATACATATCACCAGCAATATAATCAATGCCACTTGCCGTATAATCATATACTTCAAACGTTACATCAAATGATGCCTTGTCCTGATACATTTGCGCAAATTCCTGATACTCCGCTCCTGTATCATCCGAATCCGATATATCCCAATCATTTATATTCGTTCTTGTCATATAGCCGCTGCATCCCGCAAACAAAGCAAATTGTCCTGTATAATGTGCATATGTCCCATTCATTGTCACAAGCAGATCATGATCAGTCTTATTTTCCACATAAAAGATTGGATAAGCATTAAATGAGCTTCTCTCCGGTGCATTATGCACTTCGGCTCCTATATAAGTAATACGCAATTCGTCGTTGTCAACAAGTACCTGATCCGTTTCCGCCGGTGTCCGTGTATAAGCCTTCGCCTGCGTCTCTTTATCCTCTGTAAAATCAATCTCCTGCACGCTATGATCCTGCAGGACCGGCTCTGCCAGTTCTCCTTCTGTATAGACCGCGAGCTCGATTTTTGCCCGGGTCATCGGATCTCTGCCTGCCTTGTATGGCATGATTCCATTGCAGTTATTTGCACAGATTTCCATATTTTCCCGTCCCGGATCTAAGTACCACCAGTTTGTTGCTTCCCAGTCATAATCCATACATTCATCGTTTACACTCCGGATTTGCAGGTCATAATAAACCAGTTTATCCGTCTTATTTGTCACCGTATAATAAATGAGACAGTCTTCCCCCGTCCATGCTTCCGGATCCAACTGATACATCGGCATTTCTTCCTCGCTTGGAACATAGCCCTGTTCATATACACGTTTGATTGTCAATGTTATATACTCATCATCGCAGACGGTTATCTCTACCGGACGGTAATGGTTGCCTGTATCCGGTTTTTTGTTGTGTGTAAGGATACCGGCTGTCACACCTCCGGCAACAAGTGCAGCCGCTGTCACACCTGCAATCACCTTTGCCTTTAACGTCTGAAAGAGGCCTTTTATTCCTGCTTTTCCTGCTACACCCGCTGCCTTCGTGGCTGCCATGCTTACACTTGATGCAGCTGCAGAACCGGCTGCACCCGCCATTCCTGAACCGGACGCCGCTACGGTTCCTGCCACTCCTGCTGCAGTTCCGGCAATACCCGCTGCTCCCGCAAAAATATTGCTTATTACATTCGGAATATTCAAAGATTGTGACTCTGCTATAAAAATCGCAGTAAGCAGTGCAACACTGCCGGAGGAATACAGCTTGATTCCGCTTGTATCCTCATAATCCTGCACACCGTTCCGGATTTTCCCCCGCGCAGTTGACAGCCGGTATTTGACTGTCCCCTCCGGGCATTCCATGCATGCTGCAATCTCCGGTACGCTCATCCCGTCAAAATAATATAAAATAATCGTCTGGTACTGCACTGCTGACAGTTCTTCCTGCATAATCGTCAAAATGATCTTTCGTTTTTCGGCATTCAGCACATAGCTTTCCGGCAGGAAATTGTCATTTTCCTCCAGCAATTCTGTATCGATGCTGTTTTCTTCTATCGGCTCCGGGATCTTCTTCATCAGAAAATCCTTGCATTTGTTCACGGCAATCTGGTTTAACCATGCCACAATCCGCTCCGGGTTTTCAAGCTGTTGCAGATGCGTGAGTGCCGTGATGTATGTATCCTGCATCACATCCAGCGTATTTTGTTCGTTCTTCAAAAAGCTGAACGCCGTATAATACACCTGCCGGTATGTTGCCTGATAAATCTCCTCAAACGCCTGCGTGTCTCCGTTTATAACACGGGTTATCAATTTCTGAATTTGTTCCATATGTTTATTCCTTTCTTCCTTATTATACTATATAGACGTTATATGCGCACCTTCGGTTGGGTTTTTTCAAAATTTCTTGAAATCCATCGTTTTATGGGTCTTTCGTTGACTTCTACATTTTTCTTTGCTAAACTCACATCATAGATATTAAAGTAATTTGAGGAGTTTTGCAATGGACAGCAAAATATTAAAATATTTCAAGAAAAACCATATTCAGATTGAAGATATCAAATATCTGACACGTGTTGATGGTAAAACGTGTATTCACACGATGGATAATCAGACATTCCTTACTTATATAACAATCAAAGACTTTTTTGAATCATTGGAACTGCATGATTTTATCTGTGTAAACAAAGGGATTGTCGTTGCCAAAAATCAGATTAATTATATTGCGGATGGCATCTATCATATGCTCGATGGTGCCGAATTTCAGGGAAGGAAACGCACGGCCGCTGCCCACAAAAAACTGAATGCGACCTTACACCAAAGCATTGCGGACAGCATCGAGACAGTGGTCGATATCCGAAACCGTTTTTCGATTCTGGACAATATGCCGATTGCCTTCTGTGTTATTGAACTTATATTTAACAATGACGGGCATGGGATTGATTTTGTATTCCGTTATTGTAACAACGAGATGGCAGTTATCGAAGGAAAAACTATCGAAGAAATGATGAATCATTCTTTCTTCTCAGTATTTCCAAATGCTGACAAAAAATGGCTGGTTGCATATACCGATGTCGCAGTCAATGGCAGCAGCCGTTACATCCGCGATTATAGCCCGGAAATAAACAAAGAGATTTTTGTGCGCTGTTTTCAGCCACTCGAAGGGTTTTGTGCCTGTCTTCTGACGCCGGTGGATGACCTGAACAAGGCGCTTCCTGCCACACATCTTCCCAACCGTTAACCGGCACCTATCACAACCGTTTGACACATACTGATCAAAGTTCACGGAGAGGCGATATGAAACATTCTTTCAAGCAAAACAGCAGTTTGAATTCAAACAGGAAACGAAGCCAAACGATTCTCATCGGAATCGTTTCTTTTCTTGTTCTCACGTTTCTGGAAGTTTTTTTACTTTCCGCTGTTTCCCTGATTCCGCGTTCTGCCATCCGGAAGCACACGCAGGAGTCGGCGGAATATCTACTGGAAAAGCCGGTCTTTTACCGTGTAGTAAAACAGGATCCTGCCTCTAACATCGACCACTATGCGGATGCGATCCTTCTGAATATCCTATATCACTTTGATTCGGCTCATCCGGTTACCTCGCCGCTTACCGCTTCTTATTATTATACAGAAACGCATAATGAAAATGAGAATCTCTATACAGCAGTAACCTCCAACGTAACACCTACCTACGATTATTTCCGGTATTGGCATGGTTCAACTATTTTCATACGTCCATTGCTAACGATATTAAACATCCGGCAGATCTATATCTTTTTTGCCATTACACTGGCAATACTATTTGTTGTTTTATTTACGCAGCTGACGAAATCCGGACACATATTCTGTGCCCTGGCTATGTCCGTTGCGCTTTTGTCGGTATCGTTCTGGTTTATACCTATGAGTCTCGAATACATCTGGTGCTTTCTGATCATGTTTATTGCAAGCATCCTTACGATATTCTCTTACCAAAAGAAACAGGAGGTATCCGGGCTGTTCTTCCTGCTTGTCGGGAATATCACCGCATATTTTGATTTCTTGTCAACCGAGACAATTACACTCCTTTTTCCGCTTGCATTGTTACTTGTCCTGATGCAGAAAAATAACCGGTTATGCGATGCAAAAACCGGTTTTAAAATCATTCTGTCGCGTTCTGTCTGCTGGGGCATCGGCTATCTGGCTTCCTGGATTGCCAAATGGAGCATTACATCGATTGCTCTGAACAGAAATATCTTTGCACAGGCTTTATCATCCGCCTCCACACGGGTAAACGGAGATGCCGGCAGCCTGCATGGGCCGGCGCTTTCTATAAATGCATTTCTACGGAATATCGCATGTATATTCCCGTTTATTTTCTGTTCTGTTGCAGACGAAATACTGTACACATGATCCTTATAATTTACCTGTACAGTATAACCATCCTTTACAGTTAAAGCTGTATCCTTTGTAACCCCCAGTTTTTCTCCTGTATAGCCTTTTTCCAGCTGTAATGCCCCTGATACCGTAAGCATACCGCTGCCCGATACATTTACGGTGCCCTTTAGCTGACTTATCTCATGGCTTCCGGATACGACAAGATCTGCACCATTCGTTCCTTCGGCAAACAGGGATGTAATCGTTCCTCCTGCATAGTTAATGACCGGATTCATCCCCGAATAATTTGTTACATTCAAAGAAGAAATCGTTCCTGCATTCATGTTGACTGTCGCAGTGCTGCCAGAATATCCAGGATTTTGAACATTCAGGGTATCTATCGTTCCACTATTTGTCAAAGTGTATGTCGAACTATATGTCGCGGATGTAATATGTCCGGCATTCGTAATGCCGACTGAACTTTGAAGATCCTGAATGCTGGCTCCCGCCTGATTATCAACTTCTATGTTTCTTTCAATTTTACTGATGGATCCCTGATTGACAATTTTTCCACCAGATCCATACACCGTTCCGGTGATATTTCCGGTAGATGAAACAGTCAGCGTGCAATCAGTCACAGCATAGTCACGATTGTCTTCCGTTGAAATCGTCGTATCCCCCGTAACATTAATTGTTTCTGCAACTACACGCACGGCATCCACGCCAAACAATTCTACAATCATCACAACCACTAATATAATCGCTTTTAACGCCCGAATTCGTTTCTCCATAGATTGTACCTCTCCCGCATACAACAAACTCTAGTTTCTTATGGTAAACTTTACCATAATCATCAAATGTATGTCAAACAAATTCAAGGTTAAGTTGATGCATTTCATCTTGGCATTGTATTAAACTCATTTTTTTGTTCTTTAATAGACTTTTGAATTGAAATAATACGCAATTTTTCTTACCGTCAGGCGTTGCTGGAACCGCCTTTCTAATCATTTATATCTCTCATCACAATCTGCGCGTCGTACTGCTTCATGGTTGGATCTAAAATCTCTTTTATTGAATTATTATGGGAGACGCCATACACATTATCATTGATATATCCCCATAGCTTTCCGTGTAATCATATACCTTGAATGTCACGTCAAATGTCAAGCTGTTCTGCAACGCCCGCGTCATTCATCATCCACACATACAGCTCTGTATTTGCCCATGTAAGCGAGTCCCTTCCCGTGCTCCCAATAAGGCGATCGGGATTGTTCATGCATATCGTCATTTCATCGTCAGCATCCAGATACCATGTCGTCTCCGTCTCCCGGTCATCATCCATCCATTCTCCATTTGCGCTTAAGAAACGGAACTCATAAAAAATCTGCTTATGTAGATTATTTTTCACTGTGTAGCGTACAATATTGCTCTCCGTGTTCCAGAGATCTTCTTTGATTGGATATTCGACTTCTTCCTGATCCGGAATATTTTCCATATGTATGTTTCCTTTCTCGCCTATAAGTTTTGTATAGCCCTTCATCTTATTGACGATTTAAGTGGTGATTTGGTTGGTTTTTCCTCAAAATCTTCTCATAGATTTCCTCAACGCCCGGATATCCCGCATCCTGTATTTCTTCCTTCGCCTGTGCAAGTGCACGTTCAAAAGAGTTCTGCATTTGTTCAAACCTCCGCATTGCGATTCTCTCTCCGAGTCCAATATGCCTTGCCTCTGCGCGAAATGATTCTTTTGTAATCTTGCGAATATCCAGTTCTCCATCAATTGCCATTGCCATTTGTTCTGTACTCTCTTCGTAAATCATCGTTGAGACAATGTCATATGCCGGAGCAAGCCGGATTGTCCTTCGATCCTTACCATACAGTAATCCAATATTCTTAATATGATTGTCCGTGTTCCCAATTAAATAATTAAAGATACATATATCCCATAATTTCAATTGATCTTCCACCGGATTGTCTGAATACTGCCTTAATAATGTAAACACACGCTTTAAATACGAGTCCCCTATCTTCTCATATTTCTGAGAAGCCGGAACACCGAGTGCCTGTGCAAAATCTTCCTGTTGCAACCGGAACGGAACTTTTTTACCATCTATCACCCGGCTATCTTCCTGCATCAGCCGGTCAAAACGTTTTGTCGCAAACAATATATGCTCTCCTGTTCCAACTGATATAATGAAACTTTCCGGTACATCTATTCCCAATATCTTTGCTGTACGCAGACATAGTTGTTCATTTGCAACGATTCCGCTCAGCCGAACATGGCTTTGCTTTACAATATGTGTACTTGGTGCCGTCCCAAACGGCATATACCATCCATCTTTGTTATCATAATATAAACCTGTTTTTCCGGACGCACCAGTCAATGATAAATGTGCCTTTGCCAGAAACTGGGCTGATTTTGAAGCCCCTTCTTTGGCAAATTCCAGCAATTCTTCCCTTGATATTTTTTTATACGACGGACTACATCCACCTGCACCCGGCTCACAAATCCGAACAGCACCCAGACACTCATTTCCAAGTCCCGCAAGCACAGACAAATAATCTTCCTCTGCAACATGCATCCATCCTGCCACACACCTTCTCGTATATCCTTCTGGCAGTAACCCTTCAAAATAGCATCGTGTCTCAAAGGGCGAAAAAGCATCTTCCTGAAAGGGCAAACTAATTGAAACCGGTTGATGACTTTGATTTTCCAGATAAGACTTCTCATATATAAATCTTGCATCTTCCCAAGTTTCACCCTGTATCTGTCCAGCCAGCACAAAATCCCCATCTTCTTCTATGTATACCTCTAATTTCCGCAACTCATGCTCTCCTTTCCACCGACAGATCCAATCCCAATATCATCAGAAGCTGTAATGTCTTTCCTATCTCCGCCGTCGCTTTCCCACGTTCAACATCTGAAATAAAGCTGACACTGAACCCCGTAAATTCTGCAAGAAACGCCTGTGTATAATGCAGTTCTTTTCTTCGCGTACGAATCGCTTCGCCTAATTCTTCTACACTTCTTATCTTCATATTTATCATTCCTCTTTGCCGTACGGCATAATTTTAAAATTCTTTTATAAAAATAAGCCGTTCGACTTAATTTTACTGTTATTAGTATAATATAAGCCGTACGGCTATGTCAATTCACATTTTATTAAAATGGTCTTTTCGGATTCGCTCCATGCTCTCCGATCAGCTTCTCCATCCAGACCATATCATACCAGCGTCCAAACTTATACCCGCACTGATAGAACTGTCCGACCATGCGATAGCCAAGATGCGCATGGAATTCCACGCTATTGTTCGTCAGGTATTCGTCCTCCTTCGGCGCATAGGCGATACAGGCGTTCATATTCAAAAATCCCTGTTCTTTCAACGCTTTTTCCAGTGCCGCATGCAACTTCCCACCGATTCCCGTATGCTTGTAGCTTTCATCTACATAGATGGACGTCTCAACTGCCCACGCATACGCTTCTCTAGCATGAAACTGTCCGGCATACGCATACCCAAGCACCTTTCCATCCTGCTTGGCAACAAGATATGGATACTTTGTTTTCGTCTGCCGGATCCGATCGGTAAATTCCTCCAGCGTCGGTACTTCATATTCAAATGTGATTGCAGTATGTTCCACATATGGTGCATAGATGGCAAGCAGCCCGGCTGCATCTGCCTCTTTCGCTTCGTGTATTTCAATCATTGCTTTTCCTCCTTGTGACAGAAGCTACATTCCCGATCATTCAAGTATATAAAATAAAAGAAAAATTGACAAGACTTCCCCTCTTCATTATAATAATGATATTATTACACTTGTAGGATTTAGGAGCTTTATCATGAAAAAAATGCCACAGATTACAGAAGCAGAATACGAAGTTATGCAAATAATATGGCATAATTATCCAATTAGCACAAATGAGATTACAGAACAGCTATTGCAGACAACTAACTGGAATCCACGTACAATCCAGACCTTAATTAAACGACTGGCAACAAAAAATATTATTACCTATGCGAAGCAGGGACGTGTCTTTGTCTATACGCCACTGTTAAAGAAAGAGGACTATGTCAGTCAGCAAAGCAAGTCTTTCTTGGACAAATTTTTCAACGGGAATCTTTCCTCTATGGTCTCAACCTTTTTGGATCATCGAAATTTATCAAAGGCAGAAATCGATGAACTGAAATCACTACTGGAACAAGAAAACAAGGAGTAATCTCTATGGATAATTTTTTTATTCACTTCGTATTATGCAATATAACAATCGGTCTTTTCGTTCTTATACTTTTATGTATGAAGAGAATATTTAAACATTGTCTCACTCCCCGCATGCAGTTTAATCTTTGGATTCCATTTACGATTTCACTGCTTGTTCCGTTTCTGCCAGTTTCATTTTCTACATTATCAACGAAAATGCAGGATCTGTTCCACCCTCTTGCACATTTTAGCCACGCAGTCCATACCACAAATACTTCGGAATATACATCCTCATCCACAAATCAAATCTATGATTACGCAATCTCCATGCGTACACAGTTTCCAGTCTATATTTCTACCATTTTTTGTGTGATCTGGGGAATCGGCATGTTCGTTATGCTATTTTCTTTTGTGCGTTCCCTTGTATTACTGCACCATATGCGCCGCACGGCAAACCTTATGCAGGACAAACGCATACACGCCATCTATATGACATGTCTTTCCGAATTACAGCTTCGCAAATCCATCCCACTGTATTCTTCATCCATAATCGACACACCTGTCTCCACAGGAATTCTACGTCCTGCCATCTTTCTGCCATTACACCGCATCTCCAACTTTGAAGAACAAGAAATCCGATATATATTATTGCACGAGCTTATGCACTGTTATTATAAAGATGCCATTTTCAATTACTGTATGAATATCATACGAATCTTATATTGGTTTCATCCACTCATTTGGCTTATCACAAAGGAATTTTATACGGAGCGTGAACTTGCTTGTGACACCTCCGTCTTACGGTTACTTGGTGCGAACGAACAGATTTCATATGGCGTAACCCTGCTCCATTTTGTTGATAAGCAAACTAACACGCCCCTTTCCCTGCTAAATAATTTGAGTGAAAATGCCAAGCAGATGAAACGTCGGATTTTGAACATCAAACAGCACCAGCCTCTGACTATTCAGAAGAAACTGCGCAGCATTTTATCCTTTCTGCTGTCACTTCTTGTAATCCTGTGTGGTACTCCCTGGCTGTCCGTTCATGCTTCTGACTCACTCCATTACCAGTGGGATACAAAATCGGTCTCCATAACTTCACTTGATTTATCTGATCAGTATCAGTCGTACTCTGGAAGTTTTGTTTTGTATGATATTGCCGGAGACACATGGAGCATATATAATCTGGATCAGGCAGTCACGCGTATTGCTCCAAATTCCACCTATAAACCGTACTGTGCCCTGTTCGGTCTTGATCAGCAAATCATCACGATTGATAATTCCAAATTAGAGTGGAATCATGAGTCATATCCTTTTTCCAACTGGGAAGCGGATCAAACACTCTCCTCCGCAATGAAATATTCTGTCAACTGGTACTTCGACACAATCCTGTCCAGTCTCAGTACAGAAATGCAAAGCAATTATCTGCGCCTGTTACAATATGGAAACCAGTCACCCAAAGATACATCCAGTATATTTGGAATGGAAACTTCTCTGAAGATTTCTCCAGTCGAGCAGGTGCTCCTGCTGACCAGACTATATAAAAACGAACTTCCTTTTTCCACCGACCAGATGAATGCCGTCAAGAACTCCCTTTACATAACCTCATCTACACATGGAAAACTATATGGAAAAACCGGAACCGGACGGATAGATGAGAAAGATACGAACGGATGGTTTATCGGATATGTGATTTCGGATACAAACACTTACATCTTTGCAACCAATATACAGGCTTCTGACTACGCGAACGGTAAAACCGCATCTACACTCACATTGGCGATTCTGTCGATGCTTCATCTCTGGGACGAATCGTAGGAAGCTCCAGCTCCTTTTCCTCTACGTGATTGGATAAGATTCGAAATGTTCCATCCGAAAAAGTCTGTACAACCAGCTTATTCACAAATGCACAATCAGAATTTTTATCTGGCCAGACACCATCTACATACAGGCTTAAAGTTCCATCTGCATTATATTGATAATCAACCACTTCTCCAAAAGGTGAATATGGATAATTGTACACAATATCCTGATAATACACATCTTTTTCCGCATCATAGGTATATGCATTTCGGAGCTGTTCTATGGTAACCGGAAGATATGTTGTCATAATCCGTTCAAACAGGTCGCCCGGAATGCAATCTGTAGATTCTCTATATGGCTCGCCATATGCAATATGATATAAATCCTCAAAAATTCCATCCATCAGAATATCACTTGCCGTCTCTGTGTTCCAATCTATCAAAAGCAAATTGTATTTTTGATAATCCAAACCGGATACATATTTCTCCGTCAATGCCTTACACGTATCGGAAAGTGGTTTTACACGCCAATAATTACACAGACTCGCATGTACGGGAATATATTTGTAAGCATAGATAAAATATCCCTTCTCTGTATAATTGATAAATTTGACATCATATGCATTTCTTCCGATCATCGACGGTCTCTTGTTTTCATCTGGTCGAATACCAACATAATACGTTTGTAATTGCCCATTACGATGTACAAATGTAATTCCTGTCAGCAGCCCATCCTCCAACACACTATATACAGTTACATCTGCATCTACGCCCTCCTGAACCGACTCATAAAATGCGACCAGCAAATCACCATTTCTCATATCTTCGCCATCAGTTACCGCCACGACTCCAGAGTTTGCCAGTCTGCTTACCACCTCACTTCTCTGTTCGTCCGTAAAATTCTTTATATTCGATGTATAAAATAATCCATCTTCAAGTTCTACGTGTTCATACACATCCCAGATGCTTTCTGCATGCTCCATGATTGATGCATCTATCTGCTCTTTTTCCTCATTCGTCAGCAATTCTGTTTCCGGCTTTGGAAATATATTGTTTTCATCCGAAATCCCATACCGTTCCTGCCATTCCTCATCCGTATAACGATCACTATGCCACCAATGTTCTCCCTCGGAATTATTTATTATGCGATTTTGCAAATAATGAATTGTACCATTTTCATTTTTTACTGTTACCATATGTGCAAATAACCGGGAAGTATTTTTCAAAGGAAAAACCGCATTTACTGTAAGTGTCATTGAACCATCTGCATTTTGCACACAACCGACAACCTCGGAATACGGAATTTCCGCATAATCTATCTCATCCATACTCCGTGGTCGGAAAAGATATGTTTGTGTGTCCGAATTATACCGAAGCAGTTTGCGCAATGTATCAACCTCAATCGGAAAATGTTTCCTTATTACATTTTCGAATTCATCCTGTGGAATCTGATATTCCATTCCAACCGACAAATCCTCGCTCCTTTTGTATGGACATTCTTTCTGATAACATTCCTGATAAAATTTGACAAAGATATCATAGAAATCCAGCTGTCCCCAATGTTCAGCGTCCCAATCTACAAGGAATACATTATTCAAACTATACGAAATAGGTTCTATATAAGCTTCATTCATTGCCTTATACGCCGCATCTAATGCTTCCACGCGAAACGCAATATGTTCCGCTTCCGGTGCCGCAAGCAACGCCGACATCTGATTCGAAACCCAATACCCTTCTATAAATAAATATCCCTCCTGCGTATAACAAAACTCCGTTGCATCATACTCCTGCAAATCTGAAATCTCCATTTGTTGATTATGATATTGTATACACTGTTGCTCAATAGTCACTTTTTCCCCACGTGACAAAAGACGATATACCCAAAACTTCTGATCCACTGCAATACGAAATATAATACAGTCTGCATCCTTTGTCTGTTTTTTACTCTGAATAAACGCCTGCAATTGTTCTGCACATGCCATATCGACTTTATTTTCCACATCAATAGCAACATATCCAAGTGAGCCAATCCCCTGCACAATCTGTGTTTGTTTTTGAACATCCGTTATATCATTGCCAGCATCATCATAAATGGATTGATAGACACGCAAGCACTGATCCAGAGTCCCTTCATCTAAAATACCAGTCTGCTCCTCTTCGCTTTCAATTCTGATATTTCCCTTTCCGTTGTTGTGCAAACACCCTGTCAAAAGGAATATCATACTTATCACCATAGCTATCAAGTGTTGTTTTTTCATCTGTTTTCCTCCTAATACTACATTTGTAATATTTATATATTACAGCCGTAATATTAGTTTGTCAAATCAAACAACATCCCCGATTAACGCAATCCCACGGATATGAATTCCACCCATATTTTAACGTCGCATCAAACTGTTTCGGATAATCGAACACCATATCCTTGCCTATCGTTATAAAATACCACGGCAATTTATTCCCATGATACCCATCATTTGAATTCATCTCATACAAAGCGCAATGAATCTGAAATTCCGCTTTTTCATCCATCAGATTATAAAGTCTGCTCTGCAATTTGCTCCATCGTTTTCCCATTGTACTCCTCCTTGGGGACGCTTCTTTTTATGTACACTACGATAGTCATATAATCTTGTCAACAAAAAAGACTTCCCACTTTTGGGGAAGCCCTTTCTGCATCTATATCTGTAACTACTTACACTGACATCATAAATGTATCTCTTATTCTCCGGATACATCAAGCTCCCCGGCGGCATTGCTGATTGTAGTTTCTACATCCACAACCTCTGGTCCATCTGCAAATGCTTCCGTATTATTTGCTTCTTCGGTTGCGCTTATCTGCTCCTTTTCTTCTTCATCCTCCCACAGCGATTTGTGTTCTTTGCGTTTTCGCATCTCCAGCATCGCCGCTGCATTTTTTGCCATCATATAAAGCTTCGGATCGTATTCCATCAGCTTTTTCTCATCTTTCGCCGGAACCTTGTCCCCATGCATAATGCGCCTTGCAACAAGCATGATCTTGTTCATTTCTTTTGCCTGATCTGCCATAGCATCCGACTGCTGTTTGCTTGCTATCTTGTCCGAGATCATGCGCCACTGTTCCATCAGTTTGTCCATATAATCCTGATATTCCTGTCTCTTCTCATCGACAGCACTGTATTGCAGCTCAAGAATCGCCGACTCATCCTTGTAAACCTCTGCGCCATTCTCGGTCGTCTTTATCTTCTCTTCGAGTTTCTGTTTCTGCGCATACAATTCCTTCTGCTTCGAGTAGTAGGTTTTGATCTGTACGTTGTACCGTACTCTCGCATCTTCAATCTTCATACCGGTCACCTCTATCCCCGAAAATCAAATTTCTGTCCAACGCTCTTTTCGCTTTCTGTGAGTACATTTCGCTCGGAGTTCTCATATGCATAAGAAGAAACTTTGTCAATCAGCTCTTCCATTGAACCGGCTGTGATCTGCACGTATTCCTTCTCATCTGCAATCGTTGTTTCCTCATTTTTGGATTCTTCCGCGCGCTTCTCATCGGCCTTCTTTTCTGCTGCTTTTTTCTCAGCAAGCTTCTGATCTTTCGCCTTTTCCGCTTTCTTCTGTGCAGCCTTCTTCTCTGCTGCTTTCTTTTCCGCCTTCTTTTTCGCCGCCTTTTCCACAGTTGCAAAGAAGGTTGCCTTTCCATTTGCATCAACAGACATACCGAAGTTATTTACACTAGCACCGCTGCTTGTCAGACTGTTTTTTGCCTCCTGCAGCTTTGCCTGTGACATCGCAATAATTCCTTCATATTTTCTCCGGAAAGACTCATCCGTTGCCATCTTCTCAATTTTCTCATCGTCGATCAGAACAACCTGCTTGCTCGCATTTCCATATGCCGCCGCATTTGCCTGCACCTGTGATTTCATGTCCTTGCTTACAAGTATAAAATCCATATTTCCAAACTTGGCTTTCAGTTTGTTGTAATAGTCCTTCGCTTTGTCAGACAGCTCCACATCTCCAATCACCGTCCCATATCCGTTCTTCGTTGTAGGGACGAGAGAACTCGTCGTATCGGCTGGGTTGAAGGTCGTTGTCTTCACGCTGTCTGTCTCTGTTTTCTGTACATCTGTTTTCTCCGCATTCTTCCGGTCTGTCTTCGTGTTATTCGTGCGGGTGTTGTTCCACGTGCTGTTCGTCTGCTGATATGCAGATACTCCATATAAATTTGCCATTTCTTTCTCTCCCTTCGTCTAATATGTAATGCCCCCTCACATCTGTTCGGCGGCTGGTCGTCGGAACCGATCCTAAATATGAACTTCGTTCATATCGGTTCCTCCTCATACCTGTGCTGTAAAGCTTCCTCTGCCACTGTGATTGCGTCGCAGAAATCGTTCAATTTCCTCTGTTATCTCTGTAAATGTCTGTGCAGCCTCCTGCTGCCTGCGTGCCATGCTTGCATCACCGGCTGTCTTCGGCGATTCCGGCGGTTTTATTTTTGCATGTGTTTCTACATTTGCAATTTCTACCGTTTCGTATACATCAGACATTTCCGATTTTACATCAGATTGCGGTTCATCCACTTCCTCATCCGCTGCATCTGCCTTATTTTTATTGTCGACTTTTGAATCTTCTGTCGTTTCTGCCTGCTCTGTATCCTTTTGATGCTCCATTTTCTCTGCAGATTCCTCTGCCGCCTCCCTGCGCAGCTCTTGTTCCTCCGGAAGCTCCTCATATGCCCGACTCTTCTCAAACGCCTGATGTGCATCACGGATCATACACACTTCATTATTCAGCCGCTGCATAAGCACTACCTTCTTGTCCTTTGGAATATACGGATTGCTTGCGATTTCCTTTGCCTGTGCCGCAAAGCTTCCCATACGATTCAATTTAAGTCGCTGTACATCTTCCTTTGTCCGGCAATTTTTCAGTGCATTTTCATACGCTTTCTTCTCCGTCTGTGCTTTCTCATATTCTGCAAGTGCTTCCGGATCATGTTCTTTCAGATATGCGATTTCCTCTTCCGTCAGCGTTCCGCCGGTTTTCAACTTCGTATACAGCTCACTGGTCGCAGAACGCTCCCTCTCCGTCTGCGCCTGTCGTTCCAGACTGTCCAACAGGATCTCATCCTGCGTCATACCCTCTGTATCCTTCTTACTGTTGATATCCTGTTTCTTTTTCTGCCATTTCAGATCCAGCATTTGCAGACTGACCTGACTCTGAATCGTTCCTGTATACATCGTCTCACCTCCCAATTTATACTGTTTCACCTGCGTTTCCATAATACAGGCTCCGATCTTTTTATCACAACTATAAATTACGCATTTTCACATAGGAAATAAGCCCACTACAAGGGTAAAGAAATAATACAGAAATAGGTATAGTAATCCCCTATACCTCTGAAAACCTTATTACTTCATCCTTGAAGTTTTTGAGCTCAATTCCTTTTGAGCTTTTATATGTATGTTATCGGCTGGGGTAGGGGATTTGTTAACCTTTTAATTCAAGTAATATAAATAAAAGCCAAGAATATATAAATATATCTCTTCTAATCTAAACAGACGTACAAGCCATAGGTTCCACTTCAATCCCCAACGGATCACATACTTTTCTAAGACTTTCTGCATCACGTTCATTTCCGAAAATGAGCATTTTCTTCAGATTTGGGAACTGCTCCATCTCCGATTTTGTTACTTTTCTGAAATCAAATCTTTCGTCTCTTCCGTCCCACTCTGGTGCAATCTGCATATAGATTTCATCGGAACCATCCATATTAATTTCTTTGACCAGCCCTGCAAGACTTGCCGGAATCGGTAATTCCTTAAAGAAGCTTACCGCGGCGCGTACATTTTTATCTGTTTCAAGATTCCAATGTGCTTTTTTGAAAATCATATAATCGTATATATCAAAATATGGCTTCAAGACTTCCTGATTGTACATGAGTTCCTGTATTACGGCGAGCTTAAAATTAAATGTATCGAATATCAGACAAGTTTCATCAGGAACAGTGATATTATAGTTCTCATCACTCTTTGGACGTTCCGGTCTGAATCCGATATATACATCTAATAGAATTTGATCCCCATCATAGACTGGAATATCTTTTCTCTTTCGTTCATCTTCTACTTTCAGGACAATATCCATATGAATCTGCCGAACCATATTCCCCTGCTCATCCTTAATTTCTGAATTATAGCCGTAGCCTAGAATATATGGATATAATCTGTCGCGTGACATATTTTGATTTAAGACTTTTAGTCCACCAATATAACATTTTTCTGTCTTTGATTCTGCGAATACGTTTTCCCCTGTAACATACAGCGTCATAGATGTGATATTATGGGCATCATCTATATAGGCCTTCTGTTTTTTCAAGTTCCGAAGATATGCAGTTGCACCCTCAAATGATATTCCCAGCTCATCATAGAAATATTCACAATGATTATCACTTTGAACATTTATCCTGGCCTCTCCAAATAATGCACGTATATCTTCATAGGAAAGTGGAAATGTCAGCAAATTGCCATTAAATACTATGCCATTATCCAAAACCTCTACCTGATTCATTACTTATTGCACCCCTCTTTCAATGTTAAATAGGAATTTACGAATATATTGTACCATAACAACTATAATCTTCAATCAATAATCAGAATCAATGGCATATTGCACAAAAGAGGAAACATCACACATGCTTCCTCTTTCCTTGCTCTTACTTATATTATTATCTGAGATATTTTGCTTAAATCCATATCAGTGAATAATCTCTCCTACCGGAGTAATCCACTTTCCTTTAGCAAAATCTCCAGGTCGGTTCCTTCCACAGCTTTTATTACTTTCTTTAAGACAATCTTTTCTTTGAGAGAAAGCGGAAGTTCATCAATCGGCTTTTTATCAACTGCATAATATGCGGCCCGCAGCAATTCCCGTACATCGTACTTAGAACCCCACACTTCCGGAACACCACGATCTACGTTCATAAGTGTGTAAACTGCTTCCATACCCGTACGGATGGAGTATTCTGTTGTGAAAATAGTATCTCTCGGTGTCTCCGCAAACTGTCCCAGGAATGCAAAATTGACAGCGCCTTCCGGAACAACGAGCGGACGATCACTTTCTTTTCTTGGCTGGAAGAACGCATTGATATATGGCATGAAGCAGGTTGTTGTATTGCAGCGATTTTTTGCCCAATCGTCAATCTGATCTGTCGGCACGCCAATGTGATACAGCCACTCCCGGCAAACTTCCTCACCTGTACAATCCCGCATTGCCTTCTTCACATAATTTCCTTCTTTATTCGTTGTAAGTGCATATACCCAGATCAAAACCGTATTTTTATCCTGCGCTTTAAACTGCGGCTGACGATTGATTGTCCACGAAAGATACCAGTTGTCGGTACTATCCTTCACTGTCACAATTCCTCCGGTTGTTACCTTTCCTTCTCTCGGATCCCGCTTGCAAATGCTGATAATCTTCTGGATAATCTCTTCATCCGAGGTTTCTACAGTTGCGCTCATCCAGTTTGTTGCTTCAAAATCGTCGCAGAATTTATCCGGATTCCCATACTCGCCATTCTTTGCCTGTGCAGCAATATTCTTCCACAAATCCCAAGATTCGCCTGCACCGTTTTTAATCCGGCTCAAATCCGGCGCTGTATTCTGATCTCCATAGCAGGAAGTATCTGTACAGCATCCATTTGTTATAAAGACCAGATCATCCTCGATCAAATCAATTGTACCCGGTTTTCCATCCTTCTCATATACGATCTGTGTAGCAGATTTTTTACCATTATCATCTTTGATGACAACATTTTTGACATCCATGCCATACTCGACTGACACACCGTGACTTTCGAGATATTTTACAAGCGGAAGAATCATGCTCTCGTATTGATTGTATTTCGTAAAGCGGAGTGCGGAAAAATCCGGAAGTCCATCAATATGATGGCAGTATCTGCACAAATACCGTTTCATTTCCAATGCAGATGACCATCTCTGGAATGCAAACATGGTCTGCCAGTACAGCCAGAAATTCGTGTCCCAGAAGGAATCCGGCAATATCTCACTGATTTTCTTATCCTCCAAATCTTTTTCCGGTGTCATAAACAGCTTTGACAATGCCAGGGCTGAATCCTTATCAAGTGTAAATTTCTTATCTGTATGTGCATCCTGCCCGCATTTCTCAGAAGCCCTGCAAAGGGAGTAATTCGGATCATGCTTGTTTAACCAATAATACTCATCCAGAACAGAGACGCCCGGCGTCTCTATCGAAGGAACATCCCGGAACATATCCCACATACATTCAAAATGGTTATCCATTTCTCTTCCGCCACGCATGTAGAAGCCTTTTCGGACATCCTTTCTTCCGTCGCAGCTGCCTCCGGCAAGATCCAGCTTCTCAAGGAGATGAATACGCTCTCCTTTTACCTGCCCATCTCTCACCAGATAAAAAGCGGCAGAAAGTCCCGCTAATCCTGTTCCAATGATATATGCTGATTTCCGGTCAGCACCCTCCGGTTTTTCCGGTCTTGCAAATGCTTCATAAGTTCCTGCTGAATAATACATAACAAACACACTCCTTTTTTTGTTTAAACTGTGACATTTTTCTTTGTTTCCATATACACAGTATATCCACAAAATCTTCTTCCTACTATGCACAAAAAAAGAGAACTGTCATAGAAAGCGACAATCCTCTTACATTGCATCCGTATACGACAAACTAGCAGGTTTGTCGTAATCAGCTCTTATTCAGTTTTGCATTATTCAGTGCATGTGCGAAAGATCCCTGAATCAATGCATTCAATCTTTCTATGATCTGTTTCGGATCCTCCTTCATCCCCTTGTCAATCCATTCTAACACCAGACCAACAAACCCATATTTGTAAAAATCCGCAATGAATGTTTTATCCTCTTCCCGCACGACCATACCTGCCGCTTTTTCTTCGAGTACGTCATATATCAGCTGATACGTTACTTTATACAAATAGCGGTAAATATATCCTCGCGGAGCATTATGATAGATGTTGACAACAAAAGGCTCGTCCTTTTTCAGCAGATGAAATATTGCCAGAAATCCTTCCTGCCATGTATCATATGTTTTATTCTGTTTCAGTACATGATCTGCATCTGTTTCGCAAATCCATTCAATCAACTCATATATATCATGAAAATGATAATAAAAAGTCTGCCGGTTTATCCCACACTTTTCCGTAATGTCATTGATTGTTATTTTATCAATCGATTTTTCTAATAATAACTCCTTAAACGCAAATGCGATTGCAAACTTTGTCGTTGCCTTGCTCATGCTGCCTGACACCTCCTATCTGTTCCGCTGTGTTGACCGGAATTGGGTAATTGGGGGAGATTTCAACATCTTCCCCCAATTCTTTCCTTGTATATTTTACCGTCATTGGGTGATTTTTGCAAATTCAAATCATTGTCCCCATTCGTTTTTCTGTTTTTTTTTATTTAATTGGGGGATTTTTCCTATTTACAATTTTTTACCCAAAACTGCTCAATAGTAAAGCATATACAATCCGCCGTGCATGACAACCACGCTTCGCGTGTTTGTCTCGCGGGCTCACGCCCTATATCCAGAACTCACGTATATCTCTTGCGATTGCTTCGCAATCACAAGCGCATAGACATTCGTCGAATGTCTATGCAGATAAAAAATAAAAGCCAAGAGTATGCAAGCATACTCTCGGCTTTATTATTTTATCAAATATACGCTCGACTCAAAGTCGTTGCAGTATTACTCAATAATTGTAGCAACACGTCCTGAACCTACAGTTCTACCACCCTCACGGATAGCGAATGTAAGACCCTGGCTCATAGCGATTGGGTGGATGAGCTCGATTGTCATCTCTACGTTATCACCAGGCATGCACATCTCTGTACCAGCTGGAAGGTTACATACACCAGTTACATCAGTTGTTCTGAAGTAGAACTGTGGACGATAGTTGTTGAAGAATGGTGTATGACGACCACCCTCGTCCTTTGTCAGAACGTAAACCTGAGCTGTGAACTTTGTATGACATGTGATTGAACCTGGCTTACAAAGAACCTGTCCACGTACGATATCCTCTCTCTTGATACCACGAAGAAGAGCACCGATGTTATCACCAGCCTGACCTTCGTCAAGGAGCTTACGGAACATCTCGATACCTGTTACAGTTGTCTTCTGCTTCTCTGGCTTGATACCAACGATTTCAACTTCGTCGTTAAGATGAATAACACCAGCCTCAACTCTACCAGTTGCAACAGTACCACGACCTGTGATTGTGAATACGTCCTCTACAGGCATGATGAAGTCCTTATCTGTAGCTCTCTGTGGATCTGGAATGTATGAATCAATTGTATCCATAAGCTCCATGATCTTGTCGCCCCAAGGACCCATTGGATCTTCAAGAGCCTTAAGAGCAGAACCCTTGATGATTGGGCAGTCATTGAAACCATACTCTTCAAGCTGCTCTGTAACTTCCATCTCTACGAGCTCAAGAAGTTCCTCATCGTCAACCATATCACACTTGTTCAGGAATACTACGATGTAAGGTACACCTACCTGACGAGAAAGAAGGATGTGCTCCTTTGTCTGAGCCATAACACCATCAGTTGCAGCAACAACGAGGATAGCACCATCCATCTGTGCAGCACCAGTGATCATGTTCTTTACATAGTCAGCATGACCCGGACAGTCAACGTGTGCGTAATGTCTCTTCTCTGTCTCGTACTCAACGTGAGCTGTAGAGATAGTGATACCTCTTTCTCTCTCTTCTGGAGCCTTATCGATGTTCTCGAAATCTGTAGCTGTGTTACCAGCAACTCTAGCAGCCAATACCTTTGTAATTGCAGCTGTTAAAGTAGTTTTACCGTGGTCAACGTGTCCGATTGTACCAATGTTACAATGTGGCTTTGATCTGTTAAACTTTTCCTTTGCCATTATAATTTCCTCCTTAATATAGCCCCTCCGGGCAATTTATTTGCCCTTTCCGGGCGTTTACTCGGCTAAAAATCATTATATTAAAATATAGCGATATTTTCAAGCAATTTTTTAAAATTGTCCTACAAATATATACTTTGCAGAATTAAGAGTTCTTGTTTGCAAGAACCTTCTCCTGAATGTTCTTTGGACACTGCTCATACTTCTCGAAGAACATAGAGTAGTTACCACGACCCTGTGTAGAAGAACGAAGCTCTGTAGAGTAACCGAACATCTCAGCAAGTGGAACCAATGCCTTAACAATCTTTCCACCACCGATATCGTCCATACTCTGGATCTGTCCACGCTTTGCATTCAAGCTACCGATTACATCACCGAGGTACTCCTCAGGCATTGTAACCTCAACCTTCATGATAGGCTCAAGAAGCACTGCTCCACCCTTTGCCATAGCATCCTTGAATGCCATAGAACCAGCGATGTGGAATGCCATCTCTGAAGAATCGACTTCATGGTAAGAACCATCATAAACGTTTGCCTTAACACCAAGTACCGGATATCCGCCAAGGATACCAGCCTTTGCTGCTTCCTCGATACCTTCACCAACAGCTGGGATGTATTCCTTAGGAATAGCACCACCGACAACAGTTGACTCGAAAATAAACTGCTCTTCACCGTTTGGATCCATAGGCTCGAACTTAACCTTACAGTGACCATACTGACCACGACCACCAGACTGCTTAGCGTACTTGCTATCTACATCAACAGCCTTAGTAAATGTCTCCTTGTAAGCAACCTGAGGTGCACCAACGTTTGCCTCAACCTTGAACTCACGGAGAAGACGATCAACGATAACTTCCAAGTGAAGCTCGCCCATACCTGCGATGATTGTCTGACCTGTCTCTGAATCTGTATGTGCACGGAATGTAGGATCTTCTTCAGCAAGCTTTGCCAAAGCTTCACCCATCTTACCCTGATCATTCTTTGTCTTTGGCTCGATAGCAAGCTCAATAACTGGCTCAGGGAATTCCATAGACTCAAGGATTACTGGATGCTGCTCGTCACAGATTGTATCACCGGTTGTTGTAACCTTGAATCCAACTGCTGCAGCGATATCACCAGAGTAAACCTTGTCGATCTCTGTACGGGAATTTGCATGCATCTGAACGATACGTCCTACACGCTCCTTCTTACCCTTTGTTGCGTTCAGTACATAAGAACCTGAGTTCAATGTACCGGAATATACTCTGAAGAATGCCAACTTTCCTACGAAAGGATCTGTCATAATCTTAAATGCAAGTGCTGCAAATGGAGCTTCATCAGATGAAGGACGAGTTACCTCGTTACCATCTTCGTCTGTACCTGTGATATCAGGGATATCCGTAGGAGCAGGCATGTACTCGATAACGCCATCGAGCATCTTCTGAACACCCTTGTTCTTGTAAGCAGAACCACAGAATACAGGAACTGCCTCGTTTGCGATTGTACCCTTACGGAGTGCAGCCTTCATATCAGCGATAGATGGCTCCTCACCCTCAAGATACTGCATCATAAGGTCATCATCAAGCTCACAACACTTCTCTACCAGATTCTCATGCCACTTATCAGCAAGCTCTTTCAAATCTGCAGGGATATCTGTAATCTCGATATCTGTACCCTCATCGTTCTTATAATAGTATGCATCCATCTCGAACAGATCGATCAGTCCGATGAAATCATCTTCCTGTCCGATTGGAATCTGTACAGGAATTGCATTCTTGCCAAGACGGTCAATGATTGTCTGTACAGACATGAAAAAGTCTGCACCCATTTTATCCATCTTATTGATGAATGCCATACGTGGAACATTGTATGTGTCAGCCTGACGCCATACGTTCTCTGACTGTGGCTCAACACCAGCCTTTGCATCAAATACACCAACAGCTCCGTCCAATACACGAAGTGAACGCTCTACCTCAACAGTAAAGTCTACGTGTCCCGGAGTATCGATGATATTGATACGATGCTCTAAAGCACCTGGCTTCTTCTTATGATGATCCTCTAATGTCCAGTGACATGTTGTAGCAGCAGACGTGATTGTGATACCACGCTCTTTCTCCTGCTCCATCCAGTCCATGGTAGAAGCGCCATCATGAGTCTCACCAATCTTATAGTTTACACCAGTATAGTAAAGAATTCTCTCTGTAAGAGTTGTCTTACCAGCATCAATATGCGCCATGATACCGATGTTTCTTGTTCTATCAAGTGGATATTCTCTTCCAGCCAAGGTTTTTTCCTCCTTATTTTAGTATATATGCACCCGAAAACTAGAATCTGTAATGAGCAAATGCCTTGTTTGCCTCTGCCATCTTGTGCATGTCTTCTTTTCTCTTAACAGATGCGCCTGTATTGTTTGCTGCATCCATAAGCTCTTTTGCAAGTCTTTCTTCCATAGTCTTCTCACTTCTTGCACGTGAGTAAGTTGTCAACCAACGAAGCGCTAAAGCCTGTCTTCTGTCAGGTCTTACTTCGATTGGAACCTGGTATGTTGCACCACCGATACGTCTGGCCTTAACTTCGAGTGATGGCATGATATTATTCATAGCAGCATCGAAAACCTCTAAAGCCTCCTTACCAGTCTCGTTTGCGATACGATCAAAAGCACCGTAAACGATCTTCTGAGCAACACCCTTCTTACCATCAAGCATGATGTTGTTGATAAGCTTTGTAACGATCTTATTGTTGTAAATTGGATCCGCTAATACGTCTCTTTTTGCAATATGTCCTTTACGTGGCACGGTTCTTCCCTCCTTAATTATTTTTGGATCTTTCAATCCGAATTAATTCAACGGTACTCACATTCCCCTCAATAGAGATACAGCAAACCGTTACCTGCTGTACTTGAGTATTGTGGAAATGTGTTCGTGCGGAAATTGCTATCTTTCCTTCTATAAATATATAATACGGAAAACATAACCCACTTTCGCACTTTTTAGTTCTTGAAATACGAACTGTTACAATACTAATCTACCGATTTATTTTGCATCCTTCGGTCTCTTAGCACCGTACTTAGAACGTGCCTGACGTCTCTTAGCAACACCTGCTGTATCAAGAGTACCTCTGATGATATGGTATCTTGTACCAGGTAAGTCCTTTACTCTACCACCACGGATCAGAACAACGCTGTGCTCCTGAAGGTTGTGACCTTCTCCTGGGATGT